>OBVS01000129.1_pt1 | contig 45409 bp, 20 predicted proteins | sample 1476211 | NCBI WGS metagenome assembly OBVS01 (sample SAMEA2580025, study PRJEB22360) | human gut metagenome | biome: human gut; feature: human-associated habitat; material: faeces | place: Denmark | collected 2008/2010 | reverse complement strand
ACAATTATCTGATTCTTTAACTACAGAAGCGATTCAAAACGGTCGCCATAAAGCGGAAGTTATCGCTGCAGCTCTCGGTCGCACCTTAGGCCCAGTAAAAACGGTTTCTATTAGTACAACAGAAACAAGTTCTATGGACTCCGATTACTATCGTAACGCAGTAATGCTAAAAGCAGCACTCGAAACTGCTACGCCTGTAGAAAAAGGTTCTTTAGTAGTTTCTCAAGATGCTAACATCACTTATTATTTACAATAGAATTCTCTGGTACAACGCCCTCGTGGACCGCTACAATGCCGCCTGTCAATTCATGATAGGTGGCATTTTCATATCCAAGAGATTTCCAGATTTCTAAAATTTCACTTTGGTGAGGATAACGACGCAAGGATTCTGGAAGCCATGCATAGGATGAGTTATCCTTACTTAGTTTACCTATAATAGGTAGTATATAAGAGAAGTAGAAGTTATATAGCTGTTTAAAACCAAACATACTTGGCTTCGCAAGTTCCAATACAACTACTTTCCCACCTGGTTTTACAACACGTTGCATTTCAGATAATACTTGTTTAATATCTGGCACATTGCGCATTGCAAAGCCACTCATAGCCGCATCAAAAGTATTATCAGCATAAGGTAAAGCCATCGCATCACCTTGCACTAGATTAACTTGATCTATTAGCCCCGCAGCTTCAATGCGAGCACGACCTTGATCAAGCATTTCACAGTTAAAATCTAATGCCTCTACTCTTAGTGTTGGTTCTTGACGTAACGCTTCCTTTGTAAACACACAGGTACCACATGCCACATCAAGCACACGTTGGTGAGGACCAATATTCATTGCTTTTACAGAGAATTTGCGCCAAAAATAATCTTGTCCAAAGCTTAAGACTGTATTCATTAAATCATAGTTTTTTGCAATATTAGAAAAAACACCTTGTACAAATTGCTCTTTATCGGCATACGTTTTAAATTCTTTAGTATTCATTATGGTCCTTTCACTAATCAAGAACTATATTCAAGAACTGTATATGGCATAGTATACCATATTATAGGAACTCTAAAAAAGAATCCTATTATATATACTATAAATAACAAGTATGTGCTATTTACATATATGGTAAAAGTGTTGATATATTCTATAGTAATCAATGCTTATGATAATGTAAATAATCATGTTTATCACTTACTATATATTTAACATAAATACGTATGAACATCTATGATATTGTCTATTGCTACTATTACATGTTCGTTGTATAATGACATATGTCCATGATGAAAGGATATATTCATGGAGTTTTATTTGTTTTTATTAAGTATTGGAGTGTACTATGAATCGATTTGTAAAATCAATCAACAAAGTCAGTCTAATCCAACAGATTATCATAGGTTTGATCATCGGTATTTTGACTGCACTTTACGTGCCAGATATGGCAAATGAACTTGCTTTATTAGGTGTTCTCTTTGTTGGTGCTCTTAAAGGCATCGCACCTATCCTTGTATTCTTCTTGGTAATCGCAGCGATCAGTAAACATCGCTCTGGCCAAAAAACAGGTATGGGTTCTGTAATCACCTTATATCTATTAGGTACATTCCTATCTGCAGCATTAGCAGTAGTTGTAAGTTTCTTCTTCCCTACTACATTACATCTAGCAGCAGGTGCCGCTGATGCAGCGCCTCCTCAAGGTATTGCTGAGGTTATGACCACATTACTTAAAAATGTAGTTGATAACCCTGTAAAAGCATTAATGTCCGCTAACTATATCGGTATTCTAGGTTGGGCACTTATCCTAGGTGGCGCTTTACGTCATGCACCAATAAATACAAAAGAAGTTATGGAATCCATCGCTCAAGCAATTACTACAGTAGTAGGCTGGATCATCCGCTTTGCTCCTCTTGGTATTATGGGCCTTGTAGCGGAATCTATCGCTACTAACGGTATCGAAGCTTTGATTGGTTACTTCCAATTACTCGTTTTATTACTTGGTTCTATGATTTTTGTAGCACTAGTAATCAATCCGATTTTGTCCTTCGTTTATCTACGTCGCAATCCATACCCATTGGTATTTAAATGTTTACGCGAATCTGCAATCTACGCATTCTTCACACGTAGCTCTGCTGCTAACATTCCTGTAAACCTTGACTTAGCTAAACGTTTGAAACTGAACCCTGATATGTATTCCGTATCCATTCCACTAGGTGCAACAATCAATATGGGCGGTGCTGCGATTACAATCACAATCATGACATTAGCAGCAGCTCATACATTAGGAATCGTTGTAGATATTCCTACAGCCATCCTATTATCCATCATTGCCACTATTGGTGCCTGTGGTGCTTCTGGGGTAGCAGGTGGTTCCTTACTACTCATTCCATTGGCTTGTTCCCTATTCGGTATTTCCAACGACGTAGCAATGCAAGTTGTAGGCGTTGGCTTTATCATCGGTGTGTTACAAGACTCTACGGAAACTGCGCTTAACTCTAGCACAGACATTCTCTTCACAGCTACTGCAGACTATGCAAAACGTGGCTACCATGAAGATTGGAACTAAAACATTCTAAGGCGGTCCTTCGGGACCGCCTTTTTTACATTTAACCATATTGATTTTATTCAATGTAGTGTTATAATAGAGTTAATGATAATAACTATTAGTAGATATATATAGAAAGGAATCAACATGAAACAATACGATATTATTGTAGTTGGTACAGGTGGTGCAACCATCGTAGCTGACGCTGCGCTAAAAAAAGGCCTTAAAGTGGCCATCATAGAAAAAGGTAAATTCGGTGGCACATGCCTAAATCGCGGTTGTATTCCTACGAAAGTAATGGTTACAGCAGCTAATGCCATTCAAGAGGTAGAAGAGTTCAAAAAAATAGGTGTCAATGTTGGCGATGCAACTATGGATTGGGACACTGTAGCTAAACGCACATGGCATATGATTGACAAGAATGCAGGCATCTATGATTACTATAACGCTTATGACAACGTAGATGTATATCGCGGTGCTGCAAGTTTTGTGTCCGATAAGGTTATGAACATCCACCTTAACGATGGTTCTGGCATTGTAGAAATCACAGCACCAACAATTATCCTAGGTACTGGCGGTTATAGTAATGTACCGAATGTACCAGGCCTTCAAGAGGCAGGTTTCCTTACTAGTGAAAGTCTCTTTGGCGATAAATTCCCTAAACAGCCATACAAATCCCTTGCTGTACTCGGTGCAGGTCCAATCGGTGTTGAATTCGGTCACGTATTTGCATCCGCTGGTACAGAGGTAACAATTCTTCAACATAATGTACGTTTAGTACCTAAAGAAGATGTCGATGTATCTGAACACTTGTTAAACAACTATAGAGAACGTGGTATCAACGTAGTGCTAAATCAAGACACTGTTGAAATCCGCCAAGAAGATGGTCTTAAAGTAGTCGTTACTAAAGATCGTAGTACTGGTGAAATTTTAGAAACTAAGGTAGAAGAAATCCTAGTAGCTGCAGGCATCCGCCCAGCTGTAGAAGAGCTTCATCTCGAAAATACTGGTATCGAAACATGGCCAAAAGGCTGGATTAAAACTAATGAATTCTTAGAAACATCCGTTGATGGTATCTATGCGTTAGGCGACGTAAACGGCGAACCTGCATTCCGTCATCGTGCGAACTATGAAGCTGATATTATCGCCCACAACCTATACTTTGCTAAAAACGAAGAAGATTTCCGTTGGGCACGTTATGATACATTGCCTAAGGTTACATTCTCCTACCCTGAAATTGGTAGCGTAGGTCTTACTGAAGCAGAAGCTATTAAAGCTGGTTATAATGTAGGTGTAGGCAAAAACTACTACTCCTCCACAGCTAAAGGCTATGCAATGGGTATTAACCCTGGTGATGTAAATGACGGCTTTGTTAAAATCGTAGTAGACAAAGATACTAACCATATTCTTGGTATGCATGTAACAGGTCCTCAAGCGTCTATCCTCTTCCAACCATATGTAAACCTTATGAACAGTGGTGTAACTCCGTTAACAGCAATTAATGAAGAAATCGCTTCTGAACGTACTAAACGCTTACGTGAAAAAGGTATTACTCGTAAAATGGATCCTAAATCCGTTATCACTGTAGGTGAAACTATGAGCCCACATCCTTCTCTTGTAGAGGTTATCATGTGGACACAAGCATACTACGAACACCGTTGGCAATAACTATTAAACCAAAAAAGAGCCAAAGGCATATGCCTTTGGCTCTTTTATTTGATTATCAATCAATAGATTAACGACCCATGTCGATGCCACTACCAAAGATAAGATTTGTTTTGCGGCCATCGAAACCTTGATCTGGTTCAGGTGGTAATTTATAAGATTTAGATTGCTCTACGTAAGCACCTGTTTCAGCATCTACTGTAACAACTACTTTTTTACCATCTTGATGCATTGTTACATAGTACAAGATTTTGCCGTCATGAGCTTCAATTTTCCAGCCCTTCATAACAGCATCAGCACCGAGTTGTTGTTTAGCAACGCGTTCTGCTTGAGCAGATTCAATTACTCGATCTTTATTGAAGATTTCACCAATAATTTTTTTAGGTTTGCCACCTTCTTCCATATTGGAAGTATTACCAGTGATTACATCGATTTTCATCTTGTATTGATGATATTTACTATAGCCAACAACTTTGTAGCCATAGTTTAAATCGTTAGAGTTAAGCTCTACGGAGTGAAGCGCAGCATTCGGGAAGCGATTTTGGAAAATAGTACCAATTTTGCTCATAGTCATAACCATGGACTCGCCTGGTGCACGTTGTACAGAAATATCAGTACTTGTTTCTGGCTTTGTTTTACGTGCATCTGCCACACTTGGTGTAGCAACAGACAATACACCTACTGCCAATACACCAGTTAAGGCCATAGAAATTAACTTTTTATTCATTACATATCCTCCTACTATATGCGATACTTTTAACAATGTAAAAGTAATTCACATACTAGAATTACTATAAGTCCGTGCCATAATCAACAGCACACAAAACATACATTAACAATCATATTATTTAGACAATATACTATAAACCTTCATTTGATGCAAGTCGTTCATCTACATCAGACATAAGTAATTTATAGCATGTAGCTACTAAAGGAACACCAATCAACATGCCAGTGACCCCCATCAAGCTACCACCTACGATAACCGCAGCAAATACCCATAATCCCGGCAAACCAACGGAGTTACCGACGATTTTAGGATAAATGAAGTTGCTTTCAATTTGATGAAGTACTTCTAAAATAATCACGTAAATTAACGCATCCATAGGGCTAACAGTGAGCAACATAACTGCACCGATAACACCACCCACATAGATGCCAAGTAACGGAATCAAACCAGTAAGGCCAATTACGCAGGCAATGGTTGTAGCGTATTCAATGTTGAATAACCATAAAGTAATACCTACCATAACGCCTAAAATTAAGGCGTCAATAAACTGTCCTACAAAGAAATTACTAAAGGTTTGAACTGCTACTCGGGTTACATAACTAACACGATTTACCAATTCATCAGATGCATAGGCTTTTACAATGCGTTTGCCTTGCATCATAAGCCGTTCTTTATCAAGGAGCATATAAATAGCAAAGATCAATCCAAGACCGATATTTAACGTCCAAGATAAAACTGTGCCCATTGCATTAACAATGTATGTACCGCCTTTAGTACCCCATTCACGAGTATACTTAACGATACTTTCACCACTCAACGTGTCCATAAGTGTCTGGTTAGATGCCATTGGAATCGTCTCTGTAATATGCTGCATCCAAGTTTGGAAATCTGTATACAGTTGAGGAGAAGATGCCACAATAATAGACATAGAATGAACCAATTGAGGAAGCGCCATACGGGCAATAAAATACACGATTACGCTAATTGTCATAAAAGATAATACAAGACTGAGAGGTCGTCGTATCTTATACCTCCATCCAGATTCACTCTTAGGCCATAGCCATCGCTCATAGCGCACTACTAAAATATCTAGCACAAAAGCAATACAGGCACCTACGATAAGTGGAACAAATGCTGTAATAATAGCATCAATGGCACTAGCAATATCACTTATTCTAAGGGCCATCATGATCATAACACCAGCTAGTATGATAGCACCTATGAGCGGTTTGTAATATTTAAATTTTTTCATATATAACCTACTTTACTATACTCACACCGCATACATTATCAAATCTTAATGAACATTGTATGACCTACGATTGTATGCAAGTTTAGTATAACATAAAAGTCCACCTTATCACATGCTCGGTCCCCCGATGAACACGAGAGCATGATAGAAGGTGGACTTTATTGTATGTCTAATTCTAAATTAGTTTAGAGATTAGCGGTGAATGTAAACGTCTACACGACGGTTTTCAGCTTTACCAGCTGCAGTGGAGTTAGTTGCCACTGGTTTAGTGTCGCCATTAGCGATACCGATGAAGCGATCAGCAGATACGCCATTATTTACTAAGTATTGAGCTACGTATTGTACGCGGCGTTCGGACAAACCAATGTTGTATTGAGGATTTGCATCAGTATCAGCATTACCTAACAATTTAACTTGGTCTTGAGAGTATTGGTGAGCAGCGTTTACAGCAGCAGTCAAGTTTGGATATTGGTCTGCACGAGCAACATCTTGGTCGGAATCGAAGTAGATGGATTGTACATAGTAGTCCAATTTAGGAGTTTTATATACAGGAGCTTCTACTACAGGAGCTGGAGCTGGAGTGTATACAGGAGCTGGAGCTGGAGTGTATACAGGAGCTACGGATTTTTGACCACCGAAACGGTAGGACAAGCCAACTACTGGGCCTTGGAAAGATACATTATGATCTTCATTTGCTTTAGTATTGATGTAGCGGTAACCAGCATTGATATCCCAGTCTTCGTTAACTTTATAGCCTAAACCAGCTTCTAAAACTGTAGTATTCTTAGTACCTACACCAGCTTTACCGTAAACTTCTACTTTAGAGCCAAGGTTAGTTTTACCAATTACACCTGCTTGCGCAATGTTGTTAGTGCCACCAGCATCATGATTGTGGATCCGAGCATAGCCACCATATACTGCTACATTTTTGTTCAAAGAACGAACCAAGTTCAATTCATGCATATCAGTATCAAGATGTTTAGTATTCAAACCATGGTAACCATATTGAATACCAGTTTTGTCAGACCAGCCATAAGTCAAACCACCATCGAAGTTCCATTTGTGAGCATCTTTTGCGCCATCCATTTTTGCTTCAACACTTGCAGCACCAAGATCAGCTTGGAATTCACCTTTGTTGAATTGAGTTTGTGGAGTTGCACCTGCTACAGATACGCCAACAGCAGCAACTGCCAATAAAGCTAATAATTTTTTGTTCATTATAATTCCCTCCAATAATGGCCTTTCACAATACACAGGCCTTTGGTAATAATATACTTTTATTTTACACAACTTTTCGATAAATTTCAATATCTTTTATGAATTTATCATGAATCTTCCGAAATTTGTCTATATGCAAGTGTTATAATTATAAATCTTTAAAGCCCTCTTATCCCCTATTTTTATAAGCCTCATATAATTTTATGAATATACACCAATTAGAATATTATTAATTTTATTTATTAATTTCTTATATATTACCAATATATTACTGACATTCTATATAAGATACTTATAACTAAATACCTTTACGAACTAAAAGGTATAAGATCCCTCTCTCAGGGTGATTCATATTACTTTCATTATTATAAACACTTTTTCAATTCTGTCAACGATTTTCTTCGATATAATTTTATAAAATCTATTATTAAATTAGCTACTAACTCCGTCTAACATAAAACGAATAAAAGCCTCCTTAGTATCCACTAAGGAGGCTTTTATCGTTTCTTATATATATCCCTTACATATATACGTGAAATCAGAAGTTTCTGGTCAGACGACACATTCCCCAATGTGTCATTTTTTCCACATTTCGTATTGTACATCAAATAAATTGAATAGGCAAGAGAATTTTCATAAACCTTTCATAAACTATTTTAATATTTTCAATATAGAAAGTAATAACAAACATAATAATATAGATTTTATCTATATCTTCTCTCTATATATCGAACATTTTTAATTTTAGATTTAATATGAAAATTTATATGCTAAATGATAGTCAAGATTGATTATAAACTATATTTACAAAGTGTTAGACAATCTTATGCTGCCAGGCACCTTTAATAAATCGCAAATAGGAACAGCATAAGCGTAAGCACTGATCAAAGCACAAGGATAACCAGGCACCTAGTAAGCCTAAACCTAACGTAATACACAATAGATAGGTAATAATAGGTCGAATAATGGCTACGCTTACAAGAGAATATTTCATAATGTAATACGTATCCCCTGCCCCTTTTAATACACCAGAATATACTTGCTGTAAAGCTTGTGGGAAAGCCGCTACTGCCATGATTCCCATCAAAGAACCAGAAAGAAGTACTACTTCACTTTCACGAGTATAAAGTTGTACCAAAAAGTCTCCAGGACCAATAAAGATTAACGCGCTTACAAGACCTACCACAAAACCGATTCGTGCACCAATGTTTCCATATATCTTTGCAATATCTGGACGTTTATGCCCTAGACTTTGACCTGTATGTGAGGCCCCTGCGAAACCAAGACCCATGGCAAAGTAATAGAATATATCCATTAAGTTCATACATACATAGTGTGCTGCCAATGGTACTGCACCTAAGGAAGCAACAATCATGGTGTATGTATACATACCAAAACGTTCAAAGAACTGCTCCCCGAGAGAGCTGCCCCCAACGTGAAACATCGTATGAAGTACAGGTCTTTCAAAGGTCCATTTAGACGGATGTCGCAATGTTAATCCTGTAGCCGTATGCTGTGAGATAGTACGCAATAGCAATAATGCAATAAGGGCACTACTGATCATGGTCGACACGCCAGCCCCCATAACACCGAGCTCAGGAAAGAACCCAATACCATAAATCAAGAAAAAGTTCATAATGGTATTTAAAATATTCCCTACTACATTCGATTTAAAAATGACTTTTGTATTACCATATCCGATAAGTGCAGCCCCTACAATTTGGCTAAAGGACTGAAAGATAAGGCTAATAACTACAAAACGACCATACCAGACCGCTGTTTCTATATAACCATCTTCTGCGCCAGTAAAGCGTAAAATATGTTCTAAATTAAAGAAGCACGTCACTAATAAAGGCACATAGATTAAGAAATTCAATAATATAGACTGCTTAAGAACTGCATTCATACCATCTACATCACCTTCACCGTGACGGCGAGCTATGATAGCGGTAATAGCAATAGATAAAGCGCGACAGAAAATGAGCATCACCATTTCAGGCTGTCCCATAATACCTACCGATGCAAGCGCAGACGCACCGAGGGCCCCAACCATTGCTAAATCAATGGCCGTCATAAATTGTAACATCAAGCCTTGTAATGTAGCTGGCCAAGCAATTTTCAAATACTTACCATACAGTTGCTTTGTCGTCCCTACCGGACCTAACCGCTCTGCAGCGGGCAGCATGGTATCTACTGAAAGCCATCGTTGTATGCGGTCTAACATAGTAACTCCTATTCATGCAAGATCGTATAAGATTGAGCTATCTTTTAGCCCCAATATCTTCTGTATTATATCACATTATATATGAAAAGTCATTCATATATAATGATTTTATTTAATAATCTATATCAAAAATGCAAAAGAACCCCTTATAGTACTTGATTATACCCCACCAGGTATATCAGTGTATAAGAGGTTCTTTCCTATTACAAAAATGTAATTATACTAGCCTATTTATGAAAGTGAATCTCAATTATTATCCTTTAGATGCTAACAATTGGTTTACTGCTGCACGCAAGTCTTCTAAACCTTGTTTAGTTTCAGCTAATTCTTGACGTTGACGCTCATTTTCAGCCTCTAACGTATTTAAACGAGCCGCTTGATCTGCGATTACAGTTTTTTGTTCACTATTTTCTTTTTTGAGACTAGATACTTCATCTTGCATTACATATACAGAGCTAATAGGGCCTGCTTTGTAACGATCCGGAATATTTTTCTTTTCTGGGCTAGAGCCAAATTTGTGGGTCACACCAGCATTCACCATGTTGCGGTTTGCCCCAAGAGATACGCCAACGTTAAACATTGTGTCTTCGTTCGTATAATGTGCAAGACCAAGGGCAGCTGCTGTTTCACCACGATAGTTACCAATACCAGCCATAACTTGAGTTGGTTCTAATGGATCGTATTGGATTGGTTTCAACGCTGCCATGGCTGCTGCATGAGCACCAACACGTTGTACTTCACCAGCTACTTGACCAATAGCATCGCCAATTTTAGCATTAGATGCTTTCAATTGACCAACATTTACCGCATCCGTATCATCCGTACCAGGTGCAATGCCTTTCAGTTGATTATTACCATTATTGAGACCATCCTTAGTTAAGGATACAGGTCCTGCATTAGGGTTGTTAGGATTTGTACCGCCCGGAGTAATTGTCATGCCATTGCCATTTGTTACAGTTGTGTTACCCGCTGCATCTTTAAATGTAGCAGATTTCATATCTGTAAGTTCAGGATTTACAGCATAACTAATGGATTTACCATTTTGGCTAACCATCATATTATTACCCGCTTTGAAAGTAAGTGTTTCGTTAGGTTTTACTTTTTCAGCTGTTGCACTTGGTGTGCTATTTACACCAGAGCCTTCTGTGCCTACGGCAGCGTCCCAACCTGCATCTGCTACGGCAGATTTAACTTGGTCTTCAGTGGCTGCACGACCAGGAGTAATATTATTTGGATCCCAAGTTTTATTAGCTAAACCACTAATAACACCATCCTTACCATCGATACCTACAGTACCAATCGTAGCTTTTCCATCTTTGCCGTCGAGAGCAATCTTATCGCCAGCTTTTACAGAACCATTTTTGCCATCGATGGCTACAGCATTTGTACCATCACCAGCTTTAATAGTACCATCCGTACCGTTAATCGCTACAGCATTACCATCTTTACCGGCTTTAATAGTACCATTTGTACCATCTACAGTTACGGCCTTAGTTGGGTCCGTGCCTAATGTAACCTTATCATTTAACTTGTTGTCGTAAATAATATGACCATCAGCAGCCGTTTTCTTAGTCAATACAATATTGCCTGTAGTACTGCCCGCACTTTCACCACCATTAGCAGTTAATTCAGTAGTAGAAGCCTTAGTTTTAGCCTCTAATTGACGTACATTGACAGCATCAGTATCGTTTGTGCCATCTGCAACATTAACGATTTTGTTATTGCCATTGTCTAGACCATTGCCAGTTAAGGACACATTATCTTTACCTGCACTAGTAATAGTTACACCATCTTTAGTAAGTGTTGTGTTGTTACCATTACCGTCGTCAATTACAGTGCTATCAGCAGTAGCTGTATTTGTTTTCGTACCATCAGTAATTGTAGTGCCTGCTGCAGTTGTAGCAGTAGATTTAGCACCATCAACTACTGTGTTGCCAGCTGCTGTAGATGTATTTGTTTGAGTACCCGCAGTTTGTGTAATGGAATCACCATTGATAACTGTTGTATTGCCACCTGTACCGTTAAAGCTTGCAGAGTTCATATTCACAAGATCTTTATTCAAGGAATATGTGAAGTCTAATTCGTTTTGATTAATTGTGATATTTTCACCAGCAATCATCTTAACTTTTGCATCTTTGCCTACTTTTGCATCCTTTTTTGTACCAGTTTGGATACCAGATGTAGCGGCATCTTTATCTGCTGTAATTTGCCATGTTTGACTAGCGGCAGCATCTGCTACTGCTTTCAATTGATCCTCTGTAGCAGCACGGCCAGAAACGGCATTACCATCCCAAGTTGTATTACCGAGGCCTGTTACATATTTATTAGTACCGTCTACTGTTACGCCGCCAATATTAGCAGTTTTACCAGTAATAGCACCTGTAGTGCCATCCAATGTTACTGCATTTGCGCCAGTGCCTAATGTCACTTTATCGTTGAGTTTTACGTCGTAAATAGTATGACCATCTGCCGCTTTGCTAGAAGTCAACACAACATTACCTGTTGTACCATCTGCAGCCTCACCATCGTTAGCAGTAATTTCTGTTTTAGAAGATTTTTTAGCTGCATTAATAGCATCCGCTACGTTCTTAGCAGTGGCTACACCATCTGTAGCAGGACCTGTAATCGTGCCGTCTGCACCGGTAGTAATCGTTTCTGTATTAACATCGTATTTAACAACGCCTGCATCATCGATACTAGCAGTAGTCATGTTACCATTTTTGAAGTTCAATCCATCTGCTAAGGATACCTGTTTTGCAGTACCATCATTTGCTTTGTAAGACAAGTTTGTCTTAGCCGCCACTTTAGTACCATCGATTGTTACTTTGTAATCCTTAGTTGTACCATCTGCACTTGTTGTGCCAGTTACAGTTAACGGATTATTTGCATCTGTTGTATCTGTACTTACAGTTACAGCACCTACAGCAGATTTCTTAACTTCTTCTTCGGATACTTTAACAGTTAAGTTTTTACCATCTGCATCAGTTGTTACGTATTTACCGTCGCCTTTAATGCCAAATGTATCATCTTTAAGGTTCACTACGCCAGCAGATGTATTAGTATCGCCAGAGAATTTCAAGTTAACTGCATCTGTACTTGCTTTAGCAGCATCTGCTACCGTTTTCAATTGATCTTCTGTGGCAGCACGACCAGTTGTAGCAGTACCATTCCAAGTTGTATTACCAAGGCCTGTTACATATTTGTTCGTACCATCTACCGTTACACCACCAATAGTAGCAGTTTTACCAGTAATCATACCAGTAGTACCATCCAATGTTACTGCATTTGCACCAGTACCTAATGTCACTTTATCGTTGAGTTTTACATCATAAATAGTGTGCCCATCAGCTGCTTTGCTAGAAGTCAACACAACATTACCTGTTGTACCATCTGCAGCCTCACCATCGTTAGCAGTAATTTCTGTTTTAGAAGATTTTTTAGCTGCATTAATAGCATCCGCTACGTTCTTAGCAGTGGCTACACCATCTGTAGCAGGACCTGTAATCGTGCCGTCTGCACCGGTAGTAATCGTTTCTGTATTAACATCGTATTTAACAACGCCTGCATCATCGATACTAGCAGTAGTCATGTTACCATTTTTGAAGTTCAATCCATCTGCTAAGGATACCTGTTTTGCAGTACCATCATTTGCTTTGTAAGACAAGTTTGTCTTAGCCGCCACTTTAGTACCATCGATTGTTACTTTGTAATCCTTAGTTGTACCATCTGCACTTGTTGTGCCAGTTACAGTTAACGGATTATTTGCATCTGTTGTATCTGTGCTTACAGTTACAGCACCTACAGCGGATTTCTTAACTTCTTCTTCGGATACTTTAACTGTTAAGTTTTTACCATCTGCATCAGTTGTTACGTATTTACCGTCGCCTTTGATACCAAATGTATCATCTTTAAGGTTCACCACGCCAGCAGATGTATTAGTATCGCCAGAGAATTTCAAGTTAACGGCATCAGAGCTTGCTTTAGCAGCCTTATTAATAGCATCAGCTACATTTTTAGCTGTTGCCAAGCCATCATCACCAGTTACAGATGCGGCACCTGTTGTGGCATTGCTATCGATAGTAGCACGTTTTGTAGACACCTCTACAGTATCGCCATTCATCTTCGTAGAAATGAAATCACCAGTAGCACCTTTTACATTGAATGCTACATCGCCATCTTTTAAGGATTGGCTAGATACAGTACCACTGTCTGCGCCAAGAGAAACCTTACGGTTTACAGCGGCTGCAGAATCGTTGATCTTCGCCTTAGTATCGTCGTTAATATCGAATGTTACTTTACCGTCATTATCTACAGTGGCTTTAGTCATTGTACCATCCACAAAGTCTAGACCTTTGGATAATTTAACTGTTTTAGCATCTGTATCAGCAGCTGTATTAGCACGGTACGTTAAAGTTTGGCTTGCAACAGTATCTTTCAACTGTTTTACATTTACCGCATCAGTATCAGCTGTACCTTCAGCAACCTCTTGAATCTTGTTGCCACCAGCATTGATTTCATCAAGACTAAACTGAACCATTTTACCTGCTGCACTTTGGAATGCCATGCCTTGAGCACTACCTTGAGCAAAATTCCCATCTTCATCATTAAATATGAGATTTTTAGAATCAAGAGAGCTACTATTAGGTCCGGCTTGTAAAGATAAACTACCAACGTCTAAATAAGTATTTGCTGTATTCGGTTGATTTACATCAATACCATTATTGATTCTAATACCATCACGGTCAATTTGTGTATAATTACCTACAGCTGGATCACCAAACTTACCGCTAGCATTAATTGCATCAAACTTGATTGTCTCACCCACACCATTTTCAAGAGAAATAGAGTTTAATTTCTTAAGATCTTTATTTAATGTGGTAGCGATATTTTTGCCAGTTTGGGTAACTGTAATATTATTATCACCAGTGAAATCTACAGTGTCTCCACCAGATACCTTTGTACCAGTATCACCATTAGCAGACAAGTTCCATGCCGCACCGGCTTTAGCCGCATCAGTTGCCTTATTAATAGCATCAGCTACATTTTTAGCTGTTGCCAAGCCATCATCACCTGTTACAGATGCTGCACCTGTTGTGGCATTACTATCGATAGCAGCACGTTTTGTAGATACTTCTACAGTATCGCCATTCATCTTCGTAGATACAAAGTCGCCAGTAGCCCCTTTTACATTAAATGCTACATCGCCGTCTTTTAAGGATTGACTAGATGGTGTACCACTATCTGCACCAAGAGAAATATTACGATTTACTGCTGTAGAGGCATTGTCTACTTTAGATTTAGTCGCTGCATCAAGACCTACTGTAACAGTTTGACCATTTACAGTTGCAGTTACACCATTAGTGCCAGAAACAGTGAGTTTTTGATTTTTAAGGTTAACTGTACCATCTGTAGTACCATCGGAAACGGTAAGATTTTGAGATAAACCATCAACAGCTTTATTGATAGACTCAGCTACGTTTTTAGCAGTCGCTAAACCATCTGTAGGACTTGCAACTTTAGCTTTACCATCCGCATCATTCGTAATCGTTTCAGTAGCAGTAGAAATAGTTACATTCCCATTTGCACCTACAGTTGCTGTTGTGAAAGTACCATTTGTAAAGTTTAAACCCTTTGCCAGGGATACTTTATTTTCATTGGCACCATTAGCTTTGTATGTTAATTGTGTTTGATTAGCTAATTTTGTTGTATCAATACCAATTGCATAGTCCTTAGTATTTGTACCTGCTGTTGGTGTTACAGTAATAGGATTATCTGCCGTATTAGCCTTGCTAACAGTTACTGCGCCTACAGCTAAATCTTTTACTTTACCGGAATCAACAGCTACTTGCACACCTGTAGCAGAGGCCTTAGTAGTAACTAGATCGCCATCACCAGCCACTTTAAAGGTTGCATCACCGTCTTTAAGATACTTAAGACCTGTAGATCCTGTATCACCTGTTAAACCAATACCTTTAGTCGTAGCATTTACCGTATTATTGTCTAGACCAACAACAAGACTACCATTATTCGTACCCACTAAATCAGTTCTAATACCATTAGCACCTATTACTTTTAGTGGACTTTCACTAAGCTTAACAGTGCCAGTTTTAGAATTTGTATCTAATTTTAATGTCACGTCAGATACAGCATTCTTAACATCTGTAATATTAGCTGCATTAGTACCTACATTACCACCGCTAGAAACATTGGTAATTTGTTGACCACCTGCACTAATAGCATCTGTACCAAACTTGACAGTTCTTGTACCATTTTTTGCAGTTAACCCATCACCAGAAATGATTACATTTTTAGTACTAGAAGGTAACCCCATTTGTAGTGTTGTATTACTTAATACATTATTGCCTGCTTTAAATGAATCGCCAGTAAAGGTTCTACCGGTAACAGCACCATTTGAACCATCTAATGTAATTTGGTTACCACCAGAAGAAACAGTAACGGATTTATTAGCTTTCACAGTATCTACAGTAATTGCCTTATTCAAAGAAGTTGTAATTTTCTTGCCATTACGAGCTACTGTAATATTGTTATCACCTCTGAAGGATACAGTATCCTCCTTGTTGATTACTTCGCTACGGCCATTGTCATTATCTGCAGCTAATTTCCAATTATATGCATTGGCAGAAACTGCTTTATTAATAGCATCCGCTACATTTTTAGCATCAGCCATACCTGCAGCATTTGCAGAAGCCTGACCATTTGTGACATTAATATTTTGAGTTTTGCCAGAAATTGTAAGGTTTTGACCATTAGCAGCTGTTGTAATGTATGTACCATCACCTTTGAGGCCTAATGTGCTATTTGCAAGATTTACATCGCCACTACCAACATTGCCAGTAAAAGCTAAGTTAACGCTTTTTAATTGCGCCACGTTAACAGCATCTGTATCCTCTTTACCTGCTGCAAGGCCTGTAATTTGACGAGTTGCAGCAGTACCATTACCTACAGCAACAGCTCCCGTTGTAGGAGATAATACCCATGTATTTAATCCTGCATATTTATTGGTACGATTGTCGTTTGGATTATAGCCCTTATTCGCAATGCCACCAGCACGATTCGCTACAGATCCAACGCCTAAGGCAACGCCCCCTTCTACACTAGCCGTAGAGTTAGCACCAAAGGCAGCCGCTCTAATAGCAGTTGCCGTCGCACCATTACCTACAGCAGTTGAGTACTGAGAGGATGTACTAGCACTAGTACCAATAGCAATATTATCCAAGCCATTAGCCGTAGCGGCAGTACCGATAGCAAGAGCTCTATTACCTGTAGCAGTTGTTTGTCTAGACCCATGAGAACCAATAGCTATAGCACCATCACTATTTGCTGTAGCACTACCACCTAACGCTACAGAATTTGCAGCATTAGCACTAACATCTATACCAACTGCAGTAGCATTTGTTTCTTTAGATTTTGCAGCATTACCTACTGCTACGCCACCTTGTTCAGAAGTTGTGAAGTTCGTACCAACAGCTACACCATTTTTGCCAGATGCGGAAGACTTATGACCTACTGCAAGGGAATTTTCCCCCTTAGCAGTAGTCTCCATACCTACTGCTGTAGCAGATGTAGCATTAGCAGTAGATAAAATCCCCAAAACGGTTGAAGATGCACCAGTAGATGTATTCTTTCTACCTACTGCTACCGCACCTTCACCAGTAGCTTGAGATTCAGAACCAACAGCTAGAGAATTAGATGTTTTAGCATTTGTCTTATAACCAATACTTACACCTGCACCTCCATCCGCCTTAGCTGCAGTACCAATAGCAACGCTATATCCGCCAGAAGCAACAGCATAATCATCAAATCGATCAGATGTAGCCCCACCAATAGCAACGTCGCCACCATTAGTCGCTTGTGCATAAGTACCACCTGCAAAGGCGCCAAAGCCAGTCGCCTTAGTAGCACTACCAATAGCAGTGCCACGAACACCAGAGTTAGCGATAAGACCTAGTGATACACCACCTCTACCAGTCGCACTAGCACCTGCACCAACAGCTACAGCTGGTTGAGCTGGATTAGCATACTGTGAATTAGCTACTGCTCTATAACCAATAGCAATAGACTGATCACTGTTAGACTGGGATTCATTACCGATAGCAAGACCATTAGTTAAGTTTGAATACATTTTAGTACCGCCCTCAATAGTCGCAGTCGGTCTATCTGCTGCAGATACATCCGCAACCACACCAGCTTGCATTGCTAAAGCCGCTAAAATGCTAGCTACTACAATTTTCTTTTTCCCTGTTTTGTTCTTTGCCATTTCAGATACTACAACGTAGCATTGTTTTGACTTAGACCAAATGACTTTAAATATCTTATTCATACGTTTTCCTTCTTTAAATGACTAACCCTCAACTATATGAATTCTGTTACCCAAACATATGGATATGTTGAAATGTAATGAAAATAATCAGACTCTCATTACTTAAAAACCTATCTTTAATTTTAACATAATTTGCTTTATTTTCTCAATTAAAAAACGCATTTGTTGGATATTTAATTCACTATCCTCATTTTATAGATTTTATATAAAGGTGCATTATTATTGACTTTCATTTATAATTCATTTTAATTAATTGCAAGTTTTATGCATTTTTATAAATCTAATTGAGAATGTAGAAACCGTTAATAAAAACATAAAAATGATTCATCTTTAAAAATATTCATCATTCATACTCTATATACAGCTTTATTGATTATTTTATTAATTTTTAAACAAGAAATTATTTAGCATTTAATTTCTAGGATAGACTTGTTATGGATTATTTCGTTTACTCCATATAAAAGAGCCCCCCTCTTTCGAGGGGGGCTCTTCTCATTTTTACATATCCATTCAGATCCTATACATAGTTTTAACTATATATGCACGAACCTTATGCTTTGTTTGCTAACAATTGGTTAACAGCTGCTTTCAACGCATCAATTTCAGATTGTTGTTGTTCAAGCTTGGATTTGTACTCTTCATTTTGGTTACGTAAGTGACTTACTTCATCTTGCATTACGTAGATAGAGCTAATAGGGCCAGCTTTATAACGTTCTGGAACAGCATCTTTTCTATCACGGCTGCCACCGAATTTGTGAGTTACACCAGCATTTACCATGCTATGGCTAGAACCAAGTGTAATACCTACGTTGAACATAGTATCTTCAGTTCTGTAATGAGCAAGACCGATTGCACCAGCTGTTTCACCACGGTAGTTACCAATACCTGCCATGATTTGAGTTGGTTCCAATGGATCGTATTGGATTGGTTTCAACGCTGCCATTGCTGCCGCATGTGCACCAACACGTTGTGTTTCAGCACCTACATCGTTAATAGCTTGTTGTAAACCAGCTTTAGCTTCTTTCAATTGGCTTACGTTTACTGCATCTGTATCAGCTGTACCAGGTGCTACACCATGAATTTGGTTACCACCATTGTTCAAGCCGTCTACAGTAAGAGATACAGGTTTAGCTGCTGCATTTGCAGGAGTGATAGTCATGCCTGCACCGTTAACTGTTGTAGAGTTACCAGCTGCATCTTTTACAGTTGTACCTGCAGGAGTAATCTTAGTGGATGGACCATTTTCATCACCTACAGTAACGCTGTTAAGACCTTTCAAGTCTTTAGCCAAGCTATATGTGAAAGTAGTTTTATCTTGCTTAACTTCAAGATTATCCCCAGCTTGGAATTTAACAGTATCGCCACCTTGTACTTTTTCTACAGTACCGCCAGCTGCAGTTACATTCCATGCAGAAAGATCTTTAACTTGTTGTTTGCCAGCATCTGTTAAGTTGCTCAAATCTTGGTTTGCTGCATTATCGATTTTTGCTTTAGTTTCATCATCGATCTTAACAGTTACATCTTCACCATTAGCAACAGTTGTTAAACCGTTTTCGCCTTTAATATTGAATTTCACATCGCCTGTGCTCAAGGATTTTTCATCAGTAGAACCAGTGTTACCACCTAAGGAAATCTTACGGCCGATTGCTTCTGTGTTTTTATCGATTTGAGCCTTGTTAGCGGCAATATTTGCTTTATTTGTTGCAATATCACCAGCATTTTTAGTGATGTTACCTTTATTTACTGCTACTTGGTCATCAACTGCTTTCAATTGATCTTCAGTTGCTGCACGACCAGATACAGGTTGTGTTTGACCTGGAACCCAAGTTTTATTAGTCAAGCCTGTTACTTCTGGAGTTTCTACACCATCAGTTGCTTTTACTTTTGGAGCTGTAATTGTGTCATTAGCAGTTACAGTATCAAATGTTACATCTTTCTTAGTAGCAATTGTGAAGTCTTTACCATTTTGAGTAATGGAGATGTTATCACCATCGATGAATTTAACTGTGTTACCACCTTCAACTTTTTCTGCAGTGTTACCATTAGCTACTACGTTCCAAGCTGCTAAATCTTTAACTTGTTGTTTACCAGCATCAGTTAAGTTGCTCAAATCAGTATTTGCGGCATTGTTGATTTTGTTTGCCGTATCATCATCTAATTTAACAGTTACGTCTTCACCATTAGCTTCAGTAACGATACCATTTTGACCTTTAATATTGAATTTCACATCGCCTGTGCTCAAGGATTTTTCATCAGTAGAACCAGTGTCACCACCTAAGGAGATTTTACGAGCGATGGCTGTTGTATTTTTGTCGATATTATCTTTATTTGTTTTAATATCGCCAGCATTTTTAGTGATGTTATCTTTATTTGCTGCTACTTGATCATCTACAGCTTTCAATTGATCTTCAGTCGCTGCACGACCAGATACTGGTTGTGTTTGACCTGGAACCCAAGTTTTATTAGTCAAGCCTGTTACTTCTGGAGTTTCTACACCATCAGTTGCTTTTACTTTTGGAGCTGTAATTGTATCATTTGCAGTTACAGTATCGAAAGTAACATCTTTCTTAGTAGCAACGGTGAAGTCTTTACCATTTTGTGTAATTTCAATGTTATCGCCATTGATAAACTTAACTGTGTCGCCACCTTGAACTTTTTCTGCAGTACCATCGTTAGCCACTACATTCCATGCTGCCAAATCTTTAACTTGTTGTTCACCAGCTGGAGTCAAGTTGCTCAAGTCTTTATTTGCTGCGTTATCGATCTTGTCTTTAGTAGCATCATCAAGTTTAACAGTTACATCATCGCCATTTGCAACAGTAGTAAGACCATTTTCACCTTTAACATTGAATTTCACATCGCCTGTGCTCAAGGATTTTTCATCTGTGGAACCAGTGTCACCACCTAAGGAAATCTTACGAGCGATAGCTGTTGTATTTTTATCAATGTTGTCTTTGTTTTTAGCAATATCAGCTTTGTTTGTTGCAATATCGCCAGCATTTTTAGTGATGTTATCTTTATTTTTATCAATATTGTCTTTATTAGTAGCAATATCAGCAGCATTTTTGTCGATTGCTTTTTTGTTATCTGCAATGTTATCAGCATTTTTGCCAATTTTGTCTTTATTATCAGCTACTTGATCATCTACAGCTTTCAATTGGTCTTCAGTTGCTGCACGACCAGATACAGGTTGTGTTTGACCTGGAACCCAAGTTTTATTAGTCAAGCCTGTTACTTCTGGAGTTTCTACGCCAGTTGTAGCTTTTACTTTTGGAGCTGTAATTGTGTCATTAGCAGTTACAGTATCGAAAGTAACATCTTTCTTAGTCGCAATTGTGAAGTTTTTACCAGCTTGTGTAATTTCAATGTTATCGCCATTGATGAACTTAACTGTATCGCCACCTTGAACTTTTTCAGCAGTTTCACCATTAGCAACTACATTCCAAGCAGCTAAATCTTTAACTTGTTGCTTACCAGCTGGAGTCAAGTTGCTCAAGTCTTGGTTAGCAGCGTTATCGATTTTGTCTTTAGTAGCATCATCAAGTTTAACAGTTACATCGTCACCATTAGCAACAGTAGTAAGACCATTTTCACCTTTAACATTGAATTTCACATCGCCTGTGCTCAAGGATTTTTCATCTGTAGAACCAGTGTTACCACCCAAGGAGATTTTACGAGCGATTGCTGTTGTATTTTTGTCGATATTATCTTTATTTGTTTTAATATCGCCAGCATTTTTAGTGATGTTATCTTTATTTGCTGCTACTTGATCATCTACAGCTTTCAATTGATCTTCAGTCGCTGCACGACCAGATACTGGTTGTGTTTGACCTGGAACCCAAGTTTTATTAGTCAAGCCAGTAACTTGAGGTGTTTCAACACCAGTTGTAGCTTTTACTTTAGGAGCTGTAATAGCTTGGTTTGCAGTTACATTATCGAATGTTACATCTTTCTTAGTGGAGATTGTGAAATCTTTACCTGCTTGAGTGATTTCAACGTTATCACCATCGATAAACTTAACTGTGTCGCCACCTTTTACTTTTTCAGCAGTTTCGCTATTAGCTACTACATTCCAAGCGGCTAAATCTTTAACTTTTTGTTCACCTGCAGGATTCAAATTGCTCAAATCTTTGTCAGCAGCGTTATCGATTTTATTTTTAGTATCTGTATCAAGTTTAACAGTTACATCATCGCCAGCAGCAGTTGTTGTGATACCGTCTTCACCTTTGATTTTGAATTTCACATCGCCTGTGCTCAAGGATTTTTCAGTAGTGGAACCAGTGTTACCATCTAGGGAAATTTTACGAGCAATAGCAGCTTTGTTAGCTTCTGCTTTATCGTCTGTTTTCTTCAATTGAGATACATTAACAGCATCTTTATCTGCTACGCCATCTGCTACGTTAGTAACTTTCATGTTACCAGCATTGATCCCTTTATCGCCATCAATTTTTACAGTTGGATTACCGGCAGCATTGTTGAAAGATGCACTGTTCAAGCCAGTAAGATCTTTCTTCAAGGATACAGAAATGTTTTTATCATTTCTTGCAACTGTCACATTATCGTCACCAGAGAAGTCTACTGTATTACCTTTTTCAACTGTTGCAGTTGTTGCTTCACCATTAGCAGATAATTTCCAGCTAGAAGAGCTATTAGCAACTGCTTGATTAATTGCATCAGCTACATTTTTAGCATCCGCCATACCTGGAGTTGCTGTAGCAACGCCGTTAGTTACAGTAATATCTTGCTTTTTACCAGCAATTGTAATTTTCTTTCCATTAGCTTTAGTTTCGATGTATGTATTATCACCATTTACTGCCAATTTGCTGTTAGCAAGATTTACGTCTCCAGAACCAGTGTCACCTGTGAAAGCAAGGTTAACGCTCTTCAATTGTGCTACGTTAACAGCATCTGTATCAGCGGTACCAGCAGCTACATAGTTAATTTGACGAGTTTGATTTGTTGTACCGACAGCAACGCCACCTAATGTAGATGTTAAGGTAGCCCCACTTAAACCAGCATATTTATCAGTACGATCCGTATTTACATTATAGCCAGCTACACCTGCTGCAGTACTTGCCACAGATTTAGAACCAATTGCAACACCATTAGTAACCGTCGCACTTGCACCATCACCAATAGCTACAGAGCTTGTTGCAGCCTTATCTGTAGATGCATTAGGACCAATAGCAATAGACTCATCAGCCTTTGCACCAGTGTTATCTTTATTTGGTACTACATCAGAAGTAATAGATACATATTTATGCGCAATTTGATCTGCGATAGCGGCTAACTGAGAACCATTGATCGCGTCTGTAGAAGTAGCACTTACTTCACCAGGAGCTACGTTTTTCAACTGACGCTCGAATCCTTCCGCACCGAAGGAAACAACGTCACCTTCTAAAGTTGATTCACCACCAGACCATTTTGCAGTAACACCTGTTGGCAATGTATAGCTAGTTTGTTTAGTACCTGGCTTATCTGTAGTAGAACCACCACCTAAAGCGACAGAGTTATCGCGATTTGCTTTCGCACCTGTACCAATAGCGATAGCATTTGTTACAGAATCATTATCGGCAGCACTTGTATTAACACCTGTCAAAGAGCCAGCAATACGATTTTTAGAGTCAGCGCCCGTACCAATAGCAATGCCAGCATTACCAGATTGACCCTTAGTGCCCACTGTGATACCGATATGGTCTGCTGTAGCATTATTATAATCTCTCCACTTAATTTCATACCCTGTTAAAGCTTTAACAGCAGCAGAAACAGTAGCGACAGCAGGTTTACCTGTTGTGATATCGGTATAAACAGCTCTTGTACTTGTCATTTTATCAGCGTCATCACCACCAATAACAATGGACGAATGGCCTAAAGCTTTAGTATTACCACCAATAGCAATGGCTTGGTCCCCTACAACAACCGCCCCTTGCCCCGGTAATGCACCACCACCGATGGCAATACCTTGTGAATATGAATTACCAGCTTCGTTTACTGTCGCACCAGTACCAAGAGCAACCGCAGTACCACCATTTGCAATTGAATTTTTACCTACAGCAACACTTGGTGTATTACTATATCGAGCTTTTGAATAAGCATTTTGACCAATAGCAACCCCACCACTAGCAGACTCTACTTTTGCAGCAGTACCAATTGCAACAACATCACTAAGAGTAGCTTTTACATTTGTACCTAAACCAACTGCATTTACACCTGTAACACTAGCATTGTTACCTAAACCGACTGCATTGGCACCTGTAACAGTAGCACTATCACCAAAAGCTACAGATGCACCACCAGTAGATGTAGGCACCTCGTTTACAGCCAATGCCACATTAGCATTTGTCATAGCTAATGCTGCAAAGATACCAGCTACTACGATTTTCTTTTTACCGCTATTGTTTTTAGCGAATTCAGATACTACTACGTAGCATTCTTTGGATTTGCTCCAAACCACCTTAAAAATTTTGTTCATTCTTCAGTTCTCCTTTTTCCTATAAACCTTCTTATAATCTCTCTATATATCTACTATATATTTACTATAATTTGTCAGTCACAAACGACTTTTATTTTTTTCGATGTAGTTAGTATATCAAAATCTTCGATATAGTTGCAATACCTTTCATTAAATTTTCATAAAAATAATAACCTATGCAAATACTGAAACTATGGGGATTTTTTTATAACTTATATCAAAATTCTACCATAAATGTGTCATTTTTACACCATAAATAAAGTTGTAAAATGAATATAAACTCATAATTAAAAGTTTAAATCGTGTTTATATGATTATAGGTATAGAAAAACACCTCTACAACTGAATAGTACAGCTCAAACTGTACAACTCAATTGCAGAGGTGTTCACTTCATTAAATTTATATAAACTTTTAATATTAAGCTTTAGCCAACAATTGATTTACAACAGCTTTTAAAGAATCAATCTCAGATTGTTGTTGTTCAAGTTGAGCTTGTTGTGCATCAATTTTAGCTTGTTGTGCTTCATTTTTTGCTTGCATTTGAGTCAATTCATCTTGCATCACATAAATGGAGCTAATCGGACCGCCTTTATAACGATCAGGAATATTTTTCTTTTCTGGACTAGAGCCAAATTTATGTGTCACCCCAGCATTAACCATATTATGTGTGCCGCCAAGAGAAACACCTACGTTTAACATAGTGTTTTCATTTGTATAGTGTGCAAGACCAAGGGCAGCTGCCGTTTCACCGCGGTAGTTACCTATACCAGCCATCACCTGTGTTGGCTCCATCGGGTCATATTGAATTGGTTTCAACGCTGCCATAGCCGCTGCATGAGCACCAACACGCTGACTTTCAGTAGAAACATTACTAATAGCTTGTTTTAACTCTTTTGTATCGCTAGAGTTTTGTTGTACCACTTGATTAATTACCTTGGCTACATTATCGGATGTTGCGACGCCAGCCCCACCTTTAACAGTACCTTTGCCGTCAATAGTTAAAGTAGATGTTTTCACATTATACGTTACTTCACCATTTTCACCAACCGTAGCAGTCGTTAACTCTCCAGATTTAAAGTTCAAACCATCTTTCAAACTTGTCGTTTGCGCATTAGCACCATCTGCTTTATACCCAAGTTTAACACCAGCCGCGTCAACTGCTAAATTACTAATATTAGAAATGGCTTCTTTCAATTGACCTTCAGTAGCTGCACGGTTAGCTGTTACATTATTAGCATCCCATGTTGTATTAGCCAAACCTGTTACAGTATTAGCTGTACCATCTACCACAACATTACCTACAGTTGCTTTTGTGAAAGTGACATTATCTTTAGTTCCTACAGTAATATCTTTACCTGTACGTGTTACTTCAACATTATTACCAGATACAAAGTTAACAGTATCGCCACCAGAAATAGTCTCTGTAGCGCCACCATTAGCAGATAAATTCCATGCAGATTTAGCCACCGCCGCATCAGATGCTTGGGTAATAGAGTCTTTTAACTGTTTTACATTAACAACATCAGTATCTGCAACACCAGCCTTAACACCAGCAATCACTTGGTCTCCAGCATTAATGCCAAGCGTACCAAAACGTACAAGCTTGCCATTGGAGTTAGCCTGCATACCATCCATAGTATATTCAGCAGTATCCAAGTTATTAGTATTTTCAAGCTTCGTACCATTAGCAGTAATAGCAGTGTTTACATCACCATCAAAGAATTGAGCTTTCTCTTTATTTACAAGAGCTCGTTTATCCTCTGTTTCAAGGCCAAACTCTGCAGAATTCATATTAAGAAGATCTGGGTTCACACTAACTGTATAATTTGTTGAACCATCAGGATTTGCACCAATGAGGACATTTGTATTAACGCCATTCTGAGAAATAGTCGGAATTCTAACAGGTGTACTATTAGACTTAGAATCCACATAGGATTTCAATTGCTTTACGTTTACTGCATCTGTATCCGCAGTACCTTCAGCAACATTTTCGATTTTATTGCCACCTACACTAACCTTATCTAAATTAAATTCTAGTATTTTTCCGTCTTTAGCACCTAAAGTAATCCCTTTAGGTTCAATATATGTTTCAGATGTTTCGTCCACATCGCTCATATGGAACCCATGTCTAGAAATATAAGTATTAGTTTCACTCGTTTCTACTGCAATCAACCCAGGATTTAGAATAGTCTTCCAAGGAATACCACTAATGTCATTTCCAATCATACTAAGTTCATTACGATCAATCTTTGTAACAATATCCTCGCCTTCAAATGTAATAGATCTTGCCGCAATATTATTTACATCCAGATTTCCAGCTTTGATAGAACCATCATTTCCGTTAAGCTTGATAGTTTCATGATTAACACCACCCTCTAAAGAAATACTATTTACGCCAGTCAAATCTTTCTTTAGTTTCACTTCATAGTTTGTTGTATTATCACTATTAGTAGAAGTGTTTACCTCAATATTTTCACCAGCAGTAACAGTAGAGTGTGTATCTTTATCAGTTGCATTTACGTAGGATTTTAATTGCTTAAGATTTACTGCATCTGTATCTTCAGTGCCTTCAGCGACATTTTCGATTTTATTGCTACCTACGTCTACTTTATCTAAAGTAAATTGCATTTCTTTATTATTTTCACCAAAAATACCAAAGCCTTTTGGCGTCATGCCAGCTCCATTTTTCTCCTCTAAATCCCGGATTTCAACCGCATCCTCGGCATATATGAACTTTGAGTCATCATTTTGCATACCTAGGGTCCCTGCCATTAACTGTGATTTCCAAGGTTTAGTTGGATCATCTGACTCAGCAAACATATTAATTTCATTACCAGTAAGTTCAGTTGTAACCGATGCACGCTCTATACTAACCTTACCCGCTTCAATATTTAAAGCATTAATTTTATCTGCCGTAACGACAGTTTCAGCCCCAGCTTGTAAGGAACCTCCCATTGCTAATGCAGCTAACACTGTAGCCACCATAGTTCTCTTTTTACCACTAGTATTAGTAGCTAATTCAGATGCGACTACGTAGCATTGTTTGGATGCAGACCAAACTACTTTAAAGATCTTATTCATAATAAACCCCTTTTATCAATTTAATTAATACAAACACTACCCATACATTAAGGTTCTACATTGGAACTAAACACTTTTAGTTTTATAATTACCGCCGAATTATATCATTTAATTCTCATTATTACAATAAAATTTCACTTTATATTCATTTTATATTTATAAAGGTAGATTTTAAAGTTATAAAAAAGTCTTATAAATATGTTCTAGCAATAATAATCGTCTTCAAAATAAAATAAAAGCTATCTCATAGAATTCAACTTCTATAAGATAGCTTTTATACTGTTTAATGTAATTAAAATACATTATTATTAATTTACCTTAAACACATATGTACTTTGTTCGTATGCTAATTGCATACGCTTATGTAATCGTTTCATATAGGTTCGATATATGTCTTGTGCATCTTCTATAGATACGATATCAAAATGAATACCATCACCTACAGGCAATTGACTTAAACGAGGTAAATCCGCCGTAATAATTGTGCCAATTTTTGTATAGCCTCCCGTTGTTTGACGATCCGCCATAAGAACGATAGGGTTGCCATCGGACGGAACTTGAATAGATCCAAATACGGCACCGTCAGAAATAATATCTGCACTGTCTACATGTTCTATGATTGGACCATCTAAACGAAAGCCCATACGATCACATTGTACAGTCAATGTATAGATTTTACTGCCAAAGGTTTTAATCCCGTTCTCTGTAAAGTGCTTAGCTTGCTCTCCGAGGACTACTCGTAACGGTTCATGATATTCCCGTCCTCCACGATTGTATAACACCGTATTAAACAAGTTATGACCTTCACCGTAATAGTCACATACATGTACAGCTTCTCTAGTGAGAGATTTAATACCAAACTCATCACCAGCTTTTAATTGTCTGCCCTCTAAGCCACCTATTTTTGCTTTTGTATGAGTAGAGACACTGCCATTAATTTCAGGCACATCGATACCACCGGAGAACGCAATATACATACGCACTCCACATTGGCTAAATCCACCAGATATAATATCACCTTCGTGACACACAAAGGGAATATATCTAGGCACTACTACATTGTTGATAGTAGGTTGCATATCCGCCCCGCTAAAAGCAACAATACATGTACCTTTTACAGTTAATGTAGGTGGTAGTATGGTACACTCTAAGGCCCCTACAGGTTCAGTATTACCTACTAATGCCTGCCCCAATAGATAGCTTTCACTATCCATAGGCCCCGCAACAGGCATACCATATTGTTGGTACCCCACGCGGCCTATATCTTGTATAGTCGTATACATACCTGGTGCATCTACGTGGATGACAGTATTTTCAAACTTATTTATCGCCACGTAAATCACCTACCTCTACTTCACGTATAACAGGGACATAATCAGTACCTAACGCTTTGATGCGATGGAATTCACTTTCATCAATAGGTACATAACGCACATAGTCACCTGCTTTTAATAATGCGGCTTGTGCCTTTGACATATCATACATGGTCACTGGCGTGCGACCAATGATTTGCCAGCCTCCTGGAGAATCAGATGGATAGGTACCAGTCTGTTCCCCTGCAATTCCGACAGAGCCGGCTGGAATCAAAGTTCTGGGCGAAGATAAACGAGGCGTCGCTATACGTGAATCCATGCCACCTAAATAGGTAAAGCCAGGAATAAAGCCTAGCATATATACTAAATAATCAGTTCCACTATGAATAGATATGACTTCATCTTCGCTTAAGTGATTGTGAGATGCTACAAAACTAAGGTCGGGACCAAATTCGCCACCATATACGGTAGGCACTTCAACAACTGTAACCAGTTCATTTGTCGTATTAGTCATACCTTCTTCTAATGTGGGCTCAATAATGTTACAAATTTCAGAATAAGAATATAGCATTGCATCATATTCTACTAGCAATGCACAGTAAGTAGGAACTAGTTCAATAATTCCTTCGAGCTGAAGCTCTTTAATTCGCTCTATAGTTTGTCGAATATGTCGATTAATTGTTGGATCGATTACTTGACCAAAATCAATAGAGATAGCCCGATCACCTACAGGTGAAATTGTAGGCTTCATATGTACCTCCCTGTATAACCTGAAAGGACCATTATATTCGAAGAGAACATAATGGTGCTTTCAAAGATATTAAATTAACCTAAAAGTTTCGCAATGCCTTTTAAGGATGTTACACCAATGTAAGCTGTTACAAGCACTACAATCCAACCTGTGTAATATAAAAGTTTATTGTGTTTGTATGCCCCTACGATTTCAGATTTATGTGTTGCAAAGAGCATAACCGCCAATGTAACAGGCAAAATCAAACCATTTACAGAGCCTGCCAAAATCAATAGGGATGCAGGTTTACCAATGAAAATTAAAATACATGTAGAAATAAAGATGAAGGACATAATAGTTAATTTTTCATTTTTTTCTACTACTTTGAATAATGTTTTAAGGAAGGATACTGATGTATATGCCGCCCCTACAACAGAGGTTAAGGCCGCACAGAAGAATACGATACCAAATAATTTATGACCAACTTCACCAGCACCTAAAAGGAATGCAGAGCCCGCTGGATCTTTAGGGTCAAGTGCAAAGCCCATGGACACAACACCAAGAACGGCTAAGAATAATAACACGCGAACTAAGGCATCTACAGACATACCCATAATCGCTGCACGACGTACATCTTTCAAGTGCTCTTGACCTGTAATACCAGCATCGATAAGACGGTGACCACCTGAGAAGGTAATATAACCACCTACAGTACCGCCGATGAGGGTAATCGTTGCAAGCCAAGGATAATTAGTAGGAACAAAGGCGTGAGTAGTAGCCTCAGCAACAGGTGGATTCGTAGAAAAGGCTACGTAACCGATGAGAACAAGCATAACTGTGCCCAGAACTTTTGCCGTATTATCTAATACACCGCCCATTTTCTTAGACGTAAATAGTAAAATACCTAAAATACCGCTAATGGCCGCCCCTGTAGTCGTATCAACACCAAAAATAATATTGAGACCCATTGATGCACCACCGATATTGCCAATATTGAAAGCTAGGCCCCCAAGGGAAATCAAAAATGCCACAAAATAACCTAGGCCTGGCAATACTTTATTTGCAATATCTTGACCACGCATTTGGGATACGCCAATGATAGTCCATACATTAAGCTGTGCAATAATAGAAAAAATAACGGATACAACAATGGCAAATGCAAAATCTGCTTTCAGCTCATTTGTAAACGCCGCTGTTTGTAACATAAAGCCCGGTCCAATAGAGGACGTGGCCATCAAGAATGCTGCCCCTAACAGGACAGAGAAACTAGCTTTACCTGTAATTGGTTTCATAAGAACCTCCACATAGAACTAATAATTTATACAATACTTATTTTTTCCGGTCTTGGAAATTAGCGACCGTTACACCCGCTTTTGCAAGGCCTTCACGAATATACTTTGTGAAAGCGATTGCTTCTGGATTATCACCATGAACACAGATAGAGTCTGACACAATATCTATGGTATTACCCGTATTCGTTACTACTTTACCTTCTTTAACCATCATAAGAACTCGTTCAAGAGCCTCTTGAGGATCTTTGATAAAAGCACCAGGCTCAGTACGAGGTACGAGCGTACCTTCATCGGTATAACCACGATCTGCAAAGACCTCTTGAATCACAGGGATACCTCGGCGTTCCGCCTCTTTAGCAATATAGCTACCGCTCAAGACCATAGCTGCAATGTTAGGATTCACCATTTGTAAACCATCTAGCACGGCATCAGCCAACGCAGGTGTTACACAGGCCGTATTATAAAAAGCACCATGTAACTTCATATGCTGTAATGTAACACCATAACTATCACAAAAGGCTTGCAATGCACCTAACTGATATATCATATACGCCTTTGCTTCACCGGGATTTACTGCCATGGCACGGCGCCCAAAGCCCATCAAATCAGGATAGCCAGGATGTGCCCCTACGGCTACGCCCTTCTCCTTACACATGCGCACTGTAGCATCCATAATGAGAGGATCTCCAGCATGCCAACCACAGGCGACATTAGCACTTGTAACGTGATTCAATACTTCACTATCCATGCCTAATGTGTAATTACCAAAACTTTCACCTAAATCACTGTTTAAATCTACATAATGTGACATACACACTCTCCTCTCCACTTCATGAAACTTTTAAATTCTATAGAATTCATAAATATTGATATGATTATACTAAATTTATAGATGTTTTACCAATGATTTTTATCATACCTAGAAAATTATTTTATAATTGTATATTAATAAAATACATAAAAAGAGCTCAATCTACATTATATAGATTGAGCTCTTTTGTAACTCATAGCGATTAGAAACTAATTATTGTAATTTAGAAAGTATCAAATCAACTTTACGTTGCATTTCTTCATTTTGCTCACGTAGTATTTTGTTTTCTGCAATAATAGCTGCATTTTCAGAAGACTGTTTGTCTAACATTGCTTGCATTTCACTATTTTGTGCTTTTAATGCAGATACTTCATCTTGCATTACATAAATAGAACTAATAGGACCACCCTTATAGCGATCAGGAATATTTTTTCTTTCAGCACTAGAACCAAATTTATGAGTCACACCCGCATTAAGCATTGCATCTTGGCTATCTAAAGAAGCACCAATGTTAAACATAGTATCTTCATTAGCATAATGTGCTACACCAAGAGCTACAGCTGTTTGAGATTTATAATTACCAATACCAGCCATAATTTGTGTTGGGGCTAATGGATCATATTGAATTGGTTTCAACGCAGCCAATGCAGCCGCATTAGCACCTGCCTTACTAGCATACTTTTTAGCAGCACCATCTGCCATGCCAGCAAGACTCTTCATCGCTTGATCTACTTGTTGCTTATTAACTGCATCGGTAGGGCGTGTAGCTGCCGCCACATTATTAATTTGTTTACCGCCCATATCCAAATTGCTATCCATTGATACACTGCTAGGAGTAGATCCATTTGACGCATTAAAGGTCATAGTTGGTGCACCAGAACCACTACCAGTAATTGAGGAGACGCCAGAAATATGATCTGCTTGTTTATCAATTGTAATACCGCCAACAGACACTTTATCAAAAGTTACTTCTTTCTTAGTGGCTACTGTAATATCCTTACCAGTATTAGTAATTGTTATATTATGACCATCATTGAAAGTAACAGTATCTCCACCTTTTACTGTTTCTGGTGCCATACTATTTACTTTCACATGCCAAGCAGCCGTATCCTTAATCACTTCTTTACCAGCTTGATCAATATTACTTAAATCCTTTTTAGCCGCATTATTTGCTAAAGCTGCCGTATTATTAATCGTGCTCATCGTAGCATCATCTAGGCCCACTGTTACAGACTGACCATTTGCCTTTGTAGTAAGGCCATTTGTACCATCGATATGAAGCACTTGGTCTTTAAGTTTTATATTACCAGTTCCATTATTGCCTGCAATATTCAAGGAAATATTATCTGTAGCATTTTGTAATCTATTAACAGCCGTATCTAACTGATTTTTATTAATAGCAGAATGCGGTGTAGTACCATCAGCTACATTTTTAATTTCCGTGTTACCTGCATCAATACCAGAGCCATTCACTTTAACAGTATTTGTGCCATCCGTAGCAGTCAAACCATTTGGTGTTACCGTTGTTGTATTCGTTCCATCGGTTGTAGATAGACCACCTTTAGTAAGAGCTGTCGTATTGCCTGCACCATCAGTAGTACTCACACCACCATTTGTCAACGCCGTTGTATTACCTGCTGCATCAGTAGTGCTCACACCACCATTTGTCAACGCCGTTGTATTACCTGCTGCATCAGTAGTGCTCACACCACTATTTGTCAATGCTGTTGTATTGCCAGTAGCATCCTTTGCAGTCACACCGTCTTTTGTAGTCACAGTAGATACACCAGTGTTGTCTTTAATTTCAGATTTCGTTGGTGCCAATGTTTGTGTATTACCCGCTGCATCAGAAATCGTAGTCGTACCGCCAGTCACAGTCGTTGTATTACCTGCTGCATCTGTGTACGTAGCAGAGTTTAAACCAAGTAAATCTTTAGCTAGTTTAACATTCAATGTACCTGCACCATCAGATACAACACCAATATTATTATCTGATAGTTTAGTAGTATCTGTTACGCCACCTTTAATAGATAATACTTCTCCGTGCTTACGTACAGACGTATTACCAGTATCACCAGCGAATTCGTGAGTTGCATCAGCTGTAGCTTTACTAATGGCATCATCCATTTGCTTTTTATTAACAGCAGATGTATTGGTTGTACCAGCTGCTACATTTTTAATTTCTGTGTTGCCTGCATCAATGCCAGAGCCTTCTACCTTAACAGTATTTGTGCCATTTGTAGCAGTCATACCATTTGGTGTTACCGTTGTTGTATTTGTTCCATCAGTTGTAGATAGACCACCTTTAGTAAGTGCTGTCGTATTGCCTGCACCATCAGTAGTGCTCACGCCACCGTTTGTCAACGCCGTTGTATTACCTGCGCCATCAGTAGTACTTACACCACCGTTTGTCAATGCCGTTGTATTGCCTGCGGCATCCGTTGCAGTCACACCGTCTTTTGTAGTTACAGTGGATACACCAGTACTATCTTTAATTTCAGACTTCGTTGGTGCCAATGTTTGTGTATTACCCGCTGCATCAGCAATCGTAGTAGTACCACCAGTCACAGTCGTTGTGTTACCAGCTACATCTGTGTATGTAGCAGAAGTTAAACCTGTTAACGCTTTTGCCAACTTAAGGTTTAATGTACCTGTTGTAGCATCACCTAATACAGCAATGTTACCGTCTGTAAGATCCGCTGCTGCTGTAGATGCACCACCTTTAATGTTGAGTTGTTCGCCATGTTTACGGCTTACAACGGTAGTATCATCACCACCGAACTCGTGCGTTGCATCGCCTGTAGCTTTACTGATAGCATCATCCATTTGCTTTTTATTAACAGCAGATGTATTGGTTGTACCAGCTGCTACATTTTTAATTTCTGTGTTGCCTGCATCAATACCAGAACCTTCTACCTTAACAGTATTTGTACCATCTGTAGCAGTCATACCCGTTGGCGTTACCGTTGTAGTGTTAGTGCCATCTGTTGTAGATAAACCACCTTTTGTAAGCGCTGTCGTATTACCTGCACCATCAGTAGTGTTTACGCCACCATTTGTCAATGCCGTTGTATTGCCTGCGGCATCCGTTGCAGTCACACCGTCTTTTGTAGTTACAGTGGATACACCAGTACTATCTTTAATTTCAGACTTCGTTGGTGCCAATGTTTGTGTATTACCCGCTGCATCAGCAATCGTAGTAGTACCACCAGTCACAGTCGTTGTGTTACCAGCTACATCTGTGTATGTAGCAGAAGTTAAACCTGTTAACGCTTTTGCCAACTTAAGGTTTAATGTACCTGTTGTAGCATCACCTAATACAGCAATGTTACCGTCTGTAAGATCCGCTGCTGCTGTAGATGCACCACCTTTAATGTTGAGTTGTTCGCCATGTTTACGGCTTACAACGGTAGTATCATCACCACCGAACTCGTGCGTTGCATCGCCTGTAGCTTTACTGATAGCATCATCCATTTGCTTTTTATTAACAGCAGATGTATTGGTTGTACCAGCTGCTACATTTTTAATTTCTGTGTTGCCTGCATCAATACCAGAACCTTCTACCTTAACAGTATTGGTACCATCTGTAGCAGTCATACCATTTGGTGTTACCGTTGTAGTGTTAGTGCCATCTGTTGTAGATAAACCACCTTTTGTAAGTGCTGTCGTATTACCTGCACCATCAGTAGTGCTTACACCACCGTTTGTTAACGCTGTTGTATTGCCTGCGGCATCAGTAGTGTTTACGCCACCATTTGTCAATGCCGTTGTATGGCCTGCGGCATCCTTTGCAGTCACACCGTCTTTCGTAGTCACAGTAGATACACCAGCGTTATCTTTAATTTCAGATTTCGTAGGTGCCAATGTTTGTGTGTTACCTGCAGCATCAGCAATCGTAGTAGAACCACCAGTTACAGTCGTTGTGTTACCTGCTGCATCTGTGTACGTAGCAGAAGTTAAACCTGTTAAGGCTTTTGCCAATTTAAGGTTTAATGTACCTGTTGTGGCATCACCTAATACAGCAATGTTGCCGTCTGTAAGATCCGCTGCAGTTGTAGATGCACCACCTTTAATGTTGAGTTGTTCACCATGTTTACGGCTCACAACAGTAGTATCATCACCACCGAACTCATGCGTTGCATCACCTGTAGCTTTAGTAATGGCATCATCCATTTGCTTTTTATTAACAGCAGATGTATTTGTTGTGCCAGCTGCTACATTTTTAATTTCTGTGTTGCCTGCATCAATACCGGAGCCTTCTACCTTTACAGTATTTGTACCATCGGTAGCAGTCATACCATTTGGTGTTACCGTTGTTGTATTCGTACCATCTGTTGTAGATAAGCCACCTTTTGTAAGCGCTGTTGTATTACCTGCGCCATCAGTAGTGCTTACACCACCGTTTGTTAACGCCGTTGTATTGCCTGCGGCATCCTTAGCAGTCACACCGTCTTTCGTAGTCACAGTAGATACACCAGCGTTATCTTTAATTTCAGATTTCGTAGGTGCCAATGTTTGTGTGTTACCTGCAGCATCAGCAATCGTAGTAGTACCACCAGTTACAGTCGTTGTGTTACCCGCTGCATCTGTGTACGTAGCAGATGTTAAACCTGTTAATACTTTTGCCAACTTAAGGTTTAATGTACCTGTTGTAGCATCACCTAATACAGCAATGTTACCGTCTGTAAGATCCGCTGCTACTGTAGATGCACCACCTTTAATGTTAAGTTGTTCACCATGTTTACGACTCACAACAGTAGTATCATCACCACCGAACTCATGCGTTGCATCACCTGTAGCTTTAGTAATGGCATCATCCATTTGCTTTTTATTAACAGCAGATGTATTTGTTGTGCCAGCTGCTACATTTTTAATTTCTGTGTTGCCTGCATCAATACCAGTACCTTCTACCTTAACAGTATTTGTACCATTAGTAGCAGTAACCCCAGTTGGTGCTACAGTTGTAGTGTTAGTGCCATCTGTTGTAGATAAACCGCCTTTTGTAAGCGCTGTCATATTACCTGCGGCATCCTTAGCAGTCACACCATCTTTCGTAGTCACAGTGGATACACCAGCGTTATCTTTAATTTCAGATTTCGTTGGTGCCAATGTTTGTGTGTTACCTGCTGCATCAGCAATCGTAGTAGAGCCGCCAGTTACAGTCGTTGTATTACCTGCTGCATCTGTGTACGTAGCAGAAGTTAAACCTGTTAAGGCTTTTGCCAATTTAAGGTTTAATGTACCTGTTGTGGCATCACCTAATACAGCAATGTTGCCGTCTGTAAGATCCGCTGCAGTTGTAGATGCACCACCTTTAATGTTGAGTTGTTCACCATGTTTACGGCTCACAACAGTAGTATCATCACCACCGAACTCATGCGTTGCATCACCTGTAGCTTTAGTAATGGCATCATCCATTTGCTTTTTATTAACAGCAGATGTATTTGTTGTGCCAGCTGCTACATTTTTAATTTCTGTGTTGCCTGCATCAATACCAGTACCTTCTACCTTAACAGTATTTGTACCATTAGTAGCAGTAACCCCAGTTGGTGCTACAGTTGTAGTGTTAGTGCCATCTGTTGTAGATAAACCGCCTTTTGTAAGCGCTGTCATATTACCTGCGGCATCCTTAGCAGTCACACCATCTTTCGTAGTCACAGTGGATACACCAGCGTTATCTTTAATTTCAGATTTCGTTGGTGCCAATGTTTGTGTATTACCCGCTGCATCAGCAATCGTAGTAGTACCACCAGTTACAGTCGTTGTGTTACCTGCAGCATCTGTGTACGTAGCAGATGTTAAACCTGTTAAGGCTTTTGCTAATTTAACATTTAATGTACCAGCACCATCAGATACAACACCAATATTACCAGTTGTTAAGTCAGCTGGTGTAGTCACACCACCTTTAACAGATAATACTTCACCATGTTTACGAACAGAAGTTGTACCTGTATCACCATCAAACTTGTGTTCTGCATCAGCTAATGCTTGCGCATTATTAGCATTTGCTTTTGTGACAGCATCATTAATTGCTTTCGCTACATTTTGTGTTGTGGCTACGCCATCTTTACCTGCTGTAGTACCTTGTGTAGATCCAGCAGCACCGATGTTACCAGTTGTATCATCAAGAACTAGTTTACCTTCTTCTACATTGACAGTGTATGTTTTTACACCTGCTGCAGTAGCATCAGATACTGTTGCTAAGCCAGTTCCAGCCACCTTAACAGCATCTTGTGCAGCATTAACCGCTACGGCTTTCACCGCATTTTCAGATACGGCTACTTCATAAGTTTCATTCTTAGCAGTACCAGTTTGACCTGTTACCGTTGCTAAGTTGTTATCGCCAGTCAATGTTTTAGCTACTACTTTTTCTGTAGATGTCGCTGCTGTTTGTGCATTAGCAATGGCAGTATCCATTTGTCCTTTGCTTACAGCAGAATCTGCAGCTGTAGCATCGGCAATGCCTTTAATTTCTTTACCGCCTGCATTAATACCATCTGTTTTATCGATAGTAACACCACCAACTGTTACTTTGTCGAAGGATACGTTTTTCGCAGTACCAATAGTAATATTGCGGCCTGTATTTGTAATGGCTACATTATCACCATTAATGAAGTTTACAGTTTCCCCACCTGCTACAGCAGTATTATTGCTACCATTAGTAGACACATTCCATGTTGCCGCAGTTTTAGCAAGATCTTTAATATGAGTTTCACCAGCTGTAGATAAATTAGATAGATCTTTATTAGCTGCATTTGCCGCTTGAGTAACAGCATCTTTTAGTTTTTGTGTGGATGCGACAGATACATTTGCGCCACTAGCCGATGTACTAATCAAAGCATCGCTACCACTTTCACCATTAATATTAAACTTGATACCAGTCGCTGAGTTTAAGGCTTGACCAGTAGTAGAACCAGATTGAGCGGCTAATGTAATAGTATTTTTACCTAATGCACTAGTGGAGTCAGCGACAGCATTAACCGCTGCATCCATTTGGCTTTTATTAACAGCATCAGTACCGCCTACACCTTGACTCACGCCAGAAATAACTTTATTACCAGCATTAATACCACTAGATGTTACAGATGGACCAACTGAAATTGTTAATCCATTAGTATCTAAAGTACTATTTCCAGTTTTAATACTTTTACCAGAAACCTCACCAGTTGTACCATTTAAAACAATCTGATTAGTACTAGAACCTACTGTTACAGAATCGGCTGTAAGCTGACTAGTCGTGCCCACAGTAATTGTTGTACCTGTTTGTGTCAATGCAATATTCTTACCATTTTGCAACGTAACATTAGTACCACCAGCAACCTTTTGAGCTGCCCCTGTATTAACCGCTAAACTCCATGCAGAACCTTCTTTAGCCTTATTAATAGCAGTTGCTACATTTTGAGCCGTTGCCAATCCATCAGCACCAGATAGAGATGCCGTTCCTGATGCATCACTTTGGATTGTACCTTTTGTAGTATTAATATTAACCGTATTACCAGCCATAGTAGTAGTAATATAAGATCCACTAGAGCCCTTAATATTAAAATCTACATTGTTATTATTTAATGATTGACTAGAACGAGTACCACTATCCGCACCTAATGAAATAGTACGTTTTACAGCTGCTTCAGAATCATTGATAGATTTTTTAGTCGCTGCATTTAAATCATAAGTAACTTGGCCATTAGTTCCTACTGTGGCTACTGTGGATGTGCCATCAGAAAAATTAAGTCCATCGGATAATTTAACACTATTAGCAGTACCACCATTAGCTTTGTAAGTAATTTTTTGATCCGCATTGGCTTGATTAATGGCTTCTGCTACATTTTTAGCATCGGCCATACCAACACTGGCACTTGCAGTACCATTTGAAACAGTAATATCTTTTTTAACGCCCTTAACAGTTATACCTTGGTTCGCTGCAGTTGTTGTTACATATGTTGTATCACCTGTAACAGCTAGCTTACTATTTGATAAATTAACATCACCACTGGAACTGTTATCACCAGTAAAAGCTAAATTAACACTCTTAAGTTGAGCTACGTTAACAGCATCTGTATCCTTTGTACCAGCTGCAAGACCTGTCATTTGACGTGTATTAGTACCATCGCCAATAGATACAGCCCCCCAGGTACTTGTCAACGTATTTCCAGTTAACCCAGCATATTTATTTGTACGATTTGCATTAGCATCATATCCAGATGCACCTGACGCCGTATCTGCTTTAGAATATGTACCTAATGCGACACCTCTTGCTACAGTAGCTTCTGAACCGCCACCAATGGCTATTGCATACTCTTGATTCGCAACAGATCTCATACCAATAGCAGTAGCAAATGTAGCCGAAGCGGTACTTTGTGGGCCTAGGGCTGTTGCAGATGCCCCTGTAGCCTTACTTGTTTTACCTAATGCTACAGCATTAAGTAAACTAGCTTCTGCGTCTTGCCCAATGGCAATTGTATCACCATTTTTCGCTTTTGCATTTTTACCTAATGCAAGAGAATCTGAGCCAGTTGCTTGAGCAGATGTACCAATGGACACCGCGTCACCACCACTTGCACTTGTATCCCTACCTACTGAAATTGCATTTCCACCACTAGCTTTAGCACCATTACCAATTGCCATAGCAAGAGAGGCCGTAGCTTTTGTATTAGTACCTATAGCTATCCCTTGCTGATTGCTTACAGATGATCCATAACCTACCGCAAGACCATAATCTGCACCATTATTTACATTACTCTCATTACCAAGTGCTACTGCATAAGACGCTGCATTATTTGCAACTGTACCAATTGAAATTGTATTATTTCCTCTAGCATCTGCTCCAGCACCTATTGCAATTGATGGCTGAATATTACCACCTAAAAAAGTTCCTGATGCATTACTTCTAAACCCCATTGCTATTGATTGATTTGAGTCACTGTAGGCTCCGACACCAATCGCGATACCATTAGTTGTACCAGACTTAGCAGTACCATAAGCAAGACTCGAGGAAGGTTTATCTTGAAACGGAATAGAAGATACTGCTATTACATTAGATACACTACCACTCGTTAACATAGCTAACCCAGCCAAAATACTGGCTACAACAATTTTCTTTTTCCCTGTATTGTTTTTCGCTACTTCAGATACTACAACATAGCACTGCTTTGATTTAGACCATATAACCTTAAAGATCTTATTCATCCTGTTCTCCTTTACTATGTAACACTCTCAAATACATGATGTTTCTCTTAGTATTTTATACTTTCATCTCTATGACAATTTCTTTAATATTAATCGTAATACTGTTGAACATAACTTCATAATTTTATCATGTTATTCCTTTTATTCTCAACTACTTTTTTTGATTATAAAAATTTTTATGCATTCACTGAAAAGTTTCAAATCCCTATAAAATCAATATTTTATTAATAATTTATTATTTTCGATGTGTTTTTACATAAGCAACCCTGTATTTTAATTCAATGCAACTACAAACAATCTTTCTCTGTTATTTTATATTCGGTTTATATTCTCATTTATCAGTTCATCTTACCTTTATATTTTATCTTTTATTAATTTTTATTAACCAATACAATATACTTTTAATATTCAAGAGAATTTAACTGCATTTTACTTAACTCTATACGTAAAAAAAAGACGCTTTATTTTACATAAAACGTCTTTTTTGTATACTAAGTAAATAATAATACAAATATAAAGTAGTATATTTCTATATTTATTGACCATAAAATATGGCTTATCACCAAAATATAAAAAGCATCATACAATAAATTTAACAATTTTATTATTACGATTTTTCATATTAGTAGGCAAAACAAATCTAACTTAAGATTATCTAACTTTACTGTACCCAGACATAAGTTCATACACTGTGTTCTGCAAATCTTGGGCCTCGGTCAATTCCGATACAGCACATATAAAATCTAGATGCACTTTCCAAATACTTTCCACATTAGAGATTTTAATACCGCCAATTGCTACTATTGGGAGTTTACTATATTGTTTAGCCAAATAAACATAGGAAATCCCTACAGGATGTGCATTAGGTTTTGTTTGTGTTGCAAACACTGGTCCCACCCCAATATAATCGATAACATTCTGATATCGATTAGCACGATTTACCGTTTCAATTTCACTATCATAGTTCGTAACATCTTTTGATGTGCCTAAGTTAACATTAACTTTTGTTCTAAGCCGTATACCAATCCCTTCTGGTGAAATACTGGTATGTACCTTGTTGCAAGGAATGACTACCTTACCTTCTACCACTAAAGATCGCAGTACCTCTACATCCATACGCTCTTTTCAGCTACAATTGTCATTTCTCTGATAATTATTCCAGCCACAGCAGATTCCAATTGTGTCATAAACATTTATACATCCTCCTATATAAAATACATATATAGCCAGATATGCAAAAACGGGCATCGATACTATGCTCGATACCCGTATTAAGTATTAGCGTGCTTCCTACGCGGGCATGATCCCGATCAGGTATAAAGGTCAGGTGCTCGCAGCCCTTTCTCAGCCTATATAATAGACTCCCTTGCATACTTACTATATAATTATGCTTTTAATATCACTACTTTATTCAAATTTATCAAATGATTATTCTGACACGTATGCATCTACGCTTTATTTTTCAGTCTCATCTTGCGCTTTACTATCAGCGGAATCTGCTTTTTCAGTAATGACGATGTGACCATCTTTTACATCAGCAAGTAAGTGTTTTACATCGATGTTATCTAAGTAGAAGTCAGTAACATTATCACGGATTTCAGTTTCTACAACACGGCGTAATGGACGAGCGCCCATAGCTTTGTCATAGCCTTGCTCCATCAATAAGCCTTTAGCTTCTTCAGTTACATCTAAAGTAATACCTTTCTTAGCTAATGTTTTATTAACTTGATTCAACATTAAGTCTACGATTTTTTTCAAATCGTCTTTGCTTAAGTGATTGAATTCAATAACACCGTTGAAGCGGTTCAAGAATTCTGGACGGAAGTATGGTGCAATACGTTCCATGATATCAGTTTTGCTTTCATCTTGAGCATCAGTACCAAAACCAAAGCCTGCATTAGATGTAGCAATGATAACAGTATTTTTGAAGTTTACTGTATTACCTTGACCATCTGTTAAGCGACCGTCATCCAATACTTGTAAAAGCAATGTAATAACTTGAGGATCTGCTTTTTCAATTTCATCGAAAAGAACGATGGAGTATGGATTACGACGAACACGTTCAGTCAATGTGTTGGAGTTATCTTCATAACCTACATAACCTGCTGTTGCACCAATCAATTTGGATACAGCTGTGCGATCGCTGTACTCGGACATGTCGAGGCGGATGATAGCATCTTTATTACCGAACATATCGATAGCTAATTGTTTAGCCAATTCAGTTTTACCTACACCAGTAGGACCTACAAACAAGAAGCTACCAATTGGACGGTTGCCTTCGTCAAAGCCCGCGCGGTTACGACGGATAGCTCGAGATACAGCCTCAACAGCTTTATCTTGACCGATTACATGAGCTTCCAGGCGAGATTTCATATCTTTCAAGCGTTCAATATCAGATGCACCCATTTGAGATACAGGAATACCTGTCATTCTTTCAACAGCTTCTGCTACGTCGTTCACTTGAGCTACTACTTTTTGGTTTTCTGTATGGTTATCAAGCTCTGCTTGTAATTTTTGAATACGCATTTTTTCGTTAATAGCGGATTCATAATCTTCTTTTTGAGCATATTCCTCTTGTTTTGCTTTTGCATCTGCAATATCTGCTTCTAATGTTTTAATATCTGTTACAGGATGTTGAGATGCCAAGTGCGCTGCAGTTACGTCGATCAAGTCGATTGCTTTATCTGGTAAACTGCGTTGAGGAATGTATTGTACGGAATAATCTACCGCTGCTTTCAACACAGCATCAGGTAATTCAATGTTATGATGCGCTTCGTATAATGGACGAATACCTTGCAAGATTTTGAAAGTATCTTCTGCAGATGGTGCGTTTACTTTTACTTCATTGAAACGACGAGCCAAAGCAGCGTTTTTCATAATTGTATTACGGTATTCATCTTGTGTTGTAGCACCGATTACGGATAATTCACCACGAGAAAGAGCTGGTTTCAAGATATCTGCTAACCCTTTGGAGCCTTGACCGTCACCAGTAGAACCAGCACCTAAGATTTGGTGAATTTCGTCGAAGAACAAGATGATATTGCCAGCGGCTTTTACCTCTTTAATAAGATTTTGAATGTTTTCTTCGAAAGAACCACGGTATTGAGTACCAGCTTCCAAACCGGAAATATCGATGGAGATGATTTCTTTATTTCTAATAGCAGCTGGTACATCGCCATTTACAATAGCTTGTGCCAAGCCTTCTACTACAGCAGTTTTACCTACACCAGCATCACCTACGAGTACTGGATTGTTTTTAGTACGACGTGCTAAGATTTCTGCTGTTTCTTGAATTTCTTTATTACGACCAATTACAGGATCGAGTTTACCGTCACGAGCTTGGTCAGTCAAGTTAGTGCCTAAACGAGCAAGGATACCATCTTGTTTAATTTTACCTTGTTGTGCCGCTTGAGCAGCTTGCATTTCTTCATTAGATGGTAAACGACCAGTTTGACGATAATAAGCAAACTCCTCAGGAGTTACTTCACGACCATTAATTTTATAACGTCGATTTTCTGTGGAATAACCACCCATATTACCCATCAATTGATTAAATAAATCATTCATGCTGCTGAATTCGTTACCAAAGTTGTTGAAATTGTTGTTCATATATATAACCCCCTCATACATCATAGAGTTTAACTATTTGACTAATACTATTTTTACTGGGTTTCTTAACCCTTTGACATAATAATAACTCCATAAAGTCAAAAAGTCAATAAGTCAAAAAGAAAATTTTTGATTATTTTTTGACTTTTTATTTGATCAATATACTTTGAAGGCAAAAACATCGATAAATACTGGGTTTATAGAAGGTTATGAAATTTAAACTTTTGAGTTATTTGTTGCAAATCATATTGTTTATATTGATTTATTACCTATATAATAAAAATAAAAGTCAAATATACATCAAAGAGGTTCGAGCAATGACACAACAAGATATAAAGAATATTAATTACACAACAAACGATGAGTCTCCTATCATTACCAGCGATACCAACAAACAAATAAAAAAACAGATCATAAACATCTCTCAACAAGTACTAAAGCGTAATTATAAACTATATAAAGCATTGGAGCATAAATGAATACAACTAACATTCAATTCACCATACAAGACATCTGTGAACTCCATACACAGTTAGAAGAGGCATTTATCCTTTCATCAGGTATCCGTGACAAAAGCTTATTAGCCTCAGCAGTAAATGCCCCTTTTCAAACCTTTATGGGTAATGATTTATATCCATCTATCTACGATAAAGCGGCACAATTATGTTATGGCATTGCCAATAACCATCCCTTTACAGATGGTAACAAACGAACTGCACTCCATAGTATGTACGTCTATTTAATCATTAATGGATATGATATTATCGCTCCACAACAAGACGTTGAAAATTTGATTATTAATGTAGCTGCAGGAAGAATGCATAATACAGAATTATCAAAATGGTTACAAAAGAATACAGTCCAAACAGAGAATCTATAATCCTAGTAAAAAATAAAAAGTGGGTTATAGGACAAAAAGTGTGTGTGACTAATCCCAATAAGTTGGAAAATCTGT
>OBVS01000127.1_pt1 | contig 45963 bp, 45 predicted proteins | sample 1476211 | NCBI WGS metagenome assembly OBVS01 (sample SAMEA2580025, study PRJEB22360) | human gut metagenome | biome: human gut; feature: human-associated habitat; material: faeces | place: Denmark | collected 2008/2010 | reverse complement strand
AGCAGAGGACTGAAAATCCTCGTGTCCCTGGTTCGATTCCTGGTCGAGCCACCAGGTATGGCGCTATAGCCAAGTGGTAAGGCAGAGGTCTGCAAAACCTTTATTCCCCGGTTCAAATCCGGGTGGCGCCTCCAAAAAAATCCTACAAGTAATCTTGTAGGATTTTTTTTATTTAAAAATTATCTTTTTCTGGATAAGTAAATCATCATCAGATAGGAATTCAAATGCTGAACCTATTGGTATAGTTATATTAGGATAATCATGACCTATAGGAAGATATTGAATAATAGGTATATTTAAAGGCAGTAATTTTTGTTTTATAATCTCATCTATTGAAAAATCAGTATCTTTATTTGTACAATCGGTAAAATATCCTATTATTATTCCACAAAGCTTTTGGATCTTTCCACAGGAAATTAGTTGAGATAACATTCTATCCACAGTATAAGTGCTTTCATTAACATCTTCGATGAGTAAGATATTATTCTTGAAATCTATTTCATATGGAGTCCCAATTGTGGAACAAATTATAGATAAGTTCCCTCCAACTATATTACCTTTAAAATTTTGTTTATTCCATACTAGATAATTTTCTCCGCAGATATCTTTCAAATTGTATATTATTTTAGAGTTTTTATTTGTAAAAACACTTAAAAAATATTCTTTAGTCATGATATCATCAAAATTTGAAGTTATCATTGGGCCATGAAATGTAGCAAACTTACAGGTTTTACTAATATAATTTAATAATAAGGTGATATCACTATATCCGCATAAGGGCTTAGGATTACTTTTTATAAGTTTTAAATCTAAATAAGAAACCATTCGAATTGATCCGTAGCCGCCTCTAAGACAAACTATGGCATCTACTTCCTTATCAGCAAACATAGAATTAAGATCGTCTGCACGATCTTTATCAGTTCCAGCCAAATATCCATAAGAATCATATAAATGCTTGCCTTTTTTTATTTTAAACCCTAGCTTTTTAAATATATCAATTTTTTTATCTATAAATTCTTTAGATTCTGGTGAAGCTGGAGCAATAATACCAATAGTAGCAGAATTATTTAATGATTTTAATTTTAACACTATATACACCTACTTAAAATTATTTATATGTAAATATACTACAAAAAAAATAAAGCTAGTACTTATAACTAGCTTTATTTCTATGAAAACATATCTTTTCTATACAATAAGTATGCTGCACCGAATGTTAATACTAAGGTAATAACCATTGTAATCTCAAAACCATATTCATTATTAATTAGTGGCATTTTTATAAAATTCATTCCAAATATGCCACCAATAAGAGTAGGTATTGCCATTAATATTGTAACAGAAGCTAAAACCTTCATAACTATATTTAGGTTATTTGAAATAACAGAAGCAAAGAAATCCATTGTACTTGCAAGAATATTGCTATATATTTCAGTCATTTCAATAGCTTGCTTATTTTCAATTATAACATCTTCTAGAACATCTTGGTCTTCTTCATATTTTTGCATTATATCTAGTTTTAGCATTTTTTCAAGAGTAATTTCATTTGCCTTAAGTGATGTAGAGAAGTATACCAAAGATTTCTCTAATGAATGTAATTGAATAAGTTCTCTATTTTTCATAGATTTATGCAATCTTTTTTCTATCATTAAACTCTTTTTATCTATTTGTCTTAAATAAATTAAGTAAGAATTTGATATTCTATTTAAAATTTGTAATATAAATCTTGATTTCTTAAATGAATAAAATGATTTTACTTTACCGTTTATAAAATCAGTTAAAATACGACTATTTTTTAAGCATATTGTTATAATTTGTTTTTCGGTATGAATAATTGCTAAAGGGTATGTATCATATGTAAGAGAATTATCTTCCATTTCGGTAAATGGGATATCTACTACAACTAATAAACAATTCTCTTCTATATCTATACGAGAAGTCTCTTCATCATCTAATGGAGCTTTTAAAAATGATAATGGAACACCAGTCTTCTTTGAAATTAAAATTAACTCTTCATCAGAAGGTGCTATAATATTAATCCAACAACCTGGCTCTAGATTATCGAGAATTTTCAGTGATGGATTTTGTTCACTAATACTTTTATAAATTTGTATCATAATTAACCTCCTTAGTTAAGTTTCAAAGATAATTATACTATTAATATGATTATTTGTAATATGATAAATAAATTTTTATTAAAAAAAAATTATTGATATAGATAAATGAAGATATTAAAAGAAAAAATGTATATTAAGAAAGTAATCTGATTTAACCAAAAGAGAAGATAAAAATATGACTATTAATTATTAAATATTAATATGGATAAAAGTATAAATAATTAGTATAATCACAATATTGCTTAAATGAATAGAGTAATGTCTTAATGGGGGATAAATACAAAATGATGCATAGAGAAGTTGTTGCTAAAAAGAGAGTACCGGTTATTTCAATGATTTTATTTGTGATAACAGCTACATTATATTTGGGGGAAGCAGTAGAAAGATCTAAATATAATAGACATATAATTGGTCATATATTTAATGTAGCTCTAGTATTAACAACTATAATTTTAATTGTTAAAGAAATTAGAAGTTGTTCGGTATCTTATAAGTATGCAGTAATAGCAGACAAGCTTATAATAAATCTAATTAATAATAAAGAAGAAAAGAATTTAGAAAGTATAAGAATCTCTGATGTACTATATATAGGTGAAAGATCATCTATACCTAAAGAGTATCAATTTATAAAAAAATCAAAAAAGTACTTATGTAACAGAATTAATTCAAAATCATATTATTGTATTTTTAAAAATGGAGATAGAATTGAAAAGATCAAATTTCAACCAAGTGATAAACTTATTACTAAGCTAATAAAGCACGGAGAGTTGAAATGTAGGTTATTAGAAAGAAAAGTTATATAATAAATGGCTCTATATAGAAAAATAGACTCTATATAGAGCCTATTTTTTATAAAATTCATTTTTTACTTCTGACAAAAGATTTTCATTTAATATGATATCATATCCAGTAAATGATAAAGATAAAGCTGCTTTCATTGCTTCATCAAAAGCATAATCAGATATTGTAGCATTAGCGAATTCTTTTGTACCATACCTTATACTATCATCTGTAACTATTGAAATATAAGGATGAATGCAAGGAACTTTTTTGCTAACAATACCTAAGCTTAATCCAGAATAAATATCCCTTGGACCAGAAATATTTATTATGCCATTTTCCTTTAAATTATGGCTAAACAATCTATTTAAAGTTCTATTGGTTATTAATTCTTCATTTTCGGGTTCATATAAAGAAAATGAATATTGAACTCGTATAAGTTTTGAAACATAAATTGCAATTTCCCTTAATTTGCTTTCTGCAATTTTAGCAATATCCATTTCCTTAGCTCTAATATAAAATTTAGCTTCAGATTCTAATGGTAATAGTAAAGGAGTAAAGCCTCCATTAGATAATATTGAGTTCACCTCTACGTCTTCAGGAAATCCTTTTAATAATGAATTTAAGATATTAAATGTTAAAAGAATACCATCTAGCGAAGTATATGATCCTTTATTTAAGAAGCTTAATCCACTATGCCCTATAAATTTGATGCTTAATGGTATTATAGCAGATGAACTTCCACTCTCTGATGTTATAGTATCTGGATGTGCAACTAAAACAACATCAATATCATCAAACACACCTTGTTTTACCATAACTGATTTTGTTCCACCTAGATATTCACCAGGGCAACCTATTAATATTATGGTGCCACCTATTTTTTCAATAACAGAACTTAATGTTAAAGCAGCAGCAATTGAAGTCGATGTTAATAAGTTATGACCGGTTAAATGCCCATCGCCAGGAACAGCATCATATTCACATAAAAAACATATTTTAGGATAACCATTTCCTTTAGATGCATAGAAGGATGTTTTTAAATCTAAAAACTCCTTTTTTACAGTAAATTCATGATCAATTAAGAAGTTACAAATATAATTATAACTATTATATTCATTGTAGCTTTCTTCAGGATTATTATATAAATAATCATTTAATTTCTTTATATCATCTTTATTTTTTTCTAAATAACAAATCATTTCTTGTTTCATATTATATTCCTCCCAAATTATCTTGTTTTTAATTTTCCCTTAAATGCAAATAATTATTTATAAAATAGCTAATATATTAATTTAATAAGACAGTAAATTAAAAACATATATCTAATGTTCCTTATAAATTACAATATCATTGAGTTATGTAAATATTCTTATTCATATATTCATGTAGACTAACCATAAAGCATTTTTATAATCATATATAATTTTTTGAAAGTATAGAAATACTATTATTTGGTGAGAATTATAATAAAATTATTATAAAAGGATGTGATAGTATGGATTTATTAATAAAAGGAATAGATAAAAATGAAAATAAATGTAAGGTTTGTGGAAAAGAAGTATATAGTGATATAATTATAGAAAAAAGCTTATTATGCCATTATTGTAATGAGAAGATAGCAACAATGACAGTTGATGATTTTGAGTATAACTTTTATAAAGATAGAATAAGAGATTGGCTATTAAGCAACTATAATTTTTAAATAGCATGAGGTATAAATAAATGGACAAAGGAAAATTTATAGTATTTGAAGGTGGAGACGGATCTGGTAAAAGCACAATATTGGACATGGTATATGATTATTTGATAGAAAATAATATAGAGTGCATTAAGACAAGAGAACCAGGTGGAATTAAAATATCAGAAGATATACGAGAAGTAATATTAGATACTAAGAATACAAAAATGGATAGTAGAACCGAGGCATTACTATATGCTGCTGCTAGAAGACAACACTTAGTTGAAAAAGTTATTCCTGAGATTGATAGAGGAGCTATAGTATTATGTGATAGATTTATATATTCATCACTAGCTTATCAGGGATATGCTAGGAATATAGGAATAGATGAAATATATCAAATAAATAAATTTGCAGTAGGTGAATATATGCCAGACTTAAATATATTATTTGACTTATCACCAGAAATAGGATTGGAGAGAATAAACAAAAATAAAGAGAGAGAAATAAATAGATTAGATTTAGAAAAAATTGATTTTCATAATAAAGTAAGAGATGGATATCTTAAATTATATGAAGAAAATAAAGAGAAGTTTGTAAAAATAAATGCAGAAAAATCAATAGAAGAAGTTTTTAATGTTGTAAAAGAAATAATTACTGATTTTATTAAATAAAATGTATTGAGAGAAAAAAATTTTAATCAATTTATATAGCTTTTATGATAGAATATTATTATAGGAGTATAATTTTATTGGAGGGGTTAATATGAAATTAGTAATAGCTATGGTACAAGATGATGATGCTTTAGATTTAGTAGATGCAATCACAGAAGCAGGCTTTAGAGTTACTAAGTTAGCATCAACTGGAGGTTTTTTAAAATCAGGAAATACAACTTTAATTATAGGTGTTGAAAAAGATAAAGTTCAAGCAGTTATAGATGTTGTAGAAGATGTTTGCAAAACTAGGAAACAAGTTATAACAACGCCAACCCCTATTACAGGAAATGTTGATATGTATATGTCATACCCTATAGAAATTGAAGTTGGGGGAGCTACTATATTTGTTATAGATGTAGATCAATTTATTAAAATATAATTACATTGGAGGGTGTAATGGGACAATTTATTGGACACGAAAGAATAATTGATAGTTTTAAAAAAAGAATAGAAAAAGATGAAATTTCCCATGCACATATAATTGTAGGAGAAGATGGAATTGGAAAGAGCAATTTAGCTAAGATATTAGCTAAAAGTATATTAGGCGTACATGAAGATAGAAATTCTATAGATATTGTAAATTATAGATCTAAAAAATCCTCTTTTGGGGTAGATGATGTAAGAGAAATTGTTGATGAAATAAATAAGAAGCCCTTTGAGAGTGATAAAAAAGTTATTATAATTTATGATGGAAATAAATTGACAGTACAAGCACAGAATGCTCTTTTAAAGACTATAGAAGAACCACCAAAAGGTGTTTTTATTATTTTATTATGTGAGAGTTTAGAGCTTATTTTAGATACTATAAAATCAAGATGCCAAGTATATAAGCTAACTCCATTAACAAAGAATGAAGTTAATATTTATATAGAAAGTTTGGGTATTGATGATTATAGTAGTGATGAAATAAAAGCAGCTATTGCATACAGTGAAGGAATCCCAGGAAAAGCTGAGAATTTTCTAAGGGATTCCTCATTAAAAGATCTAAGAAATATATTAATTGATTTATTATATACATTAGTTAATGGTAATACGAAAAGTCTTTTAGATTTTGAAGATAAGATATTATCATTTAAAGATAAAAAAGAAGAAATACTGAACATTTTAGCCTCCTTTATAAGAGACGTAATTGTCTATAAAGAAATAAGCGATACTAGTGGAATAATAAATGGGGATAAAATAGAAAATATAAAACAATTAGCTATTGAAATGTCCTATAAGAGGCTTAACAAAATAATTGATAAGATTGGAGATGCTAGATTGACATTATTAAGTAATTCTAACTTCCAATTAACGATTAGAGTAATGCTTATAGGTTTTATGGAGGTTTAAATAATGATAAAAGTTGTAGGCGTAAGATTCAAGAAAGCCGGTAAAATATATTATTTTGATCCAAGCGATTTAAATGTAAAAAAAGGAGACTTTGTTGTTGTAGAAACAGCAAGAGGAATAGAGTTTGGAGAATGTGTTATTGGTATTAAGGAAATACCAGAAACTGATATAGTGGCACCATTAAAGAGTGTTATAAGGATTGCAGAAGAAGAAGACATAAATAAACATAAGGATAATAAAGTAAAGGAAAAAGATGCTTTAGAGATATGCTTAAAGAAAATAGAAGAACATGGATTAAATATGAAGTTAATCGATGTAGAATATACTTTTGATAATAATAAAGTTATATTCTATTTTACAGCTGATGGAAGAGTAGACTTTAGAGAATTAGTAAAGGATTTAGCAACTATATTTAAGACAAGAATAGAATTGAGGCAGATAGGGGTCAGAGATGAAGCTAAAATGTTAGGAGGACTAGGACCATGTGGAAGACCATTATGTTGTTCTACATTCCTTGGTGATTTCGCATCTGTATCTATAAAGATGGCAAAGGAACAAAATCTATCTTTAAATCCAACGAAGATATCAGGAATATGTGGTAGGTTAATGTGCTGTTTAAATTATGAACAAAGCACATATGAAGATATAAGAAAAAGATTGCCTAGAGCAGGTTCTATCGTTTCTATGGGCGATACTACTGGTGAAGTTGTAAGCAATAGTACTGTTAAGGAAAGTGTGAAGGTCAAATATAGAAGAGGCGATGAGGAAGTAGTAGAAGAATTTAAAATAGATGATATTGAGCTTGTTGAAGGTAGCTATGAAGATTCAGTAGATGAATCAGACATAAAACTAGAAATAGAATCACCAGAAGATAAAAAATTAATAAAGGATCTTATAAAGGATAATTAAGGGGGGAAATCTTAATGAAATCACTATTAAAGGTTGCTAATCTTAATACAAATGATGATGTTATTAGCATAAGAGAAGCTGTGGCACATAATGAAGGTGTTATAGCTTGTGAGGTAAGTTTATCTAAAAAAGAAGTAAGTGTAGTATATGATGATAAAAGTATAACTGAAGATAAAATAATTATATCTATTGAAGAAGTAGGATATAGTATAATCTAAATAAAATGATAGATAAAATAAAGTGAAATATCATATTATATAAATTCTTCTTAAGCCTTTAAAAATTTAAATGCTTATGATAAAATAGATTGTGAAATAAATTCATAATATTAGGAGGTGCTTTTTATGGCATTCAAAATTGAAGATTCATGTGTAAACTGTGGTGCTTGCGCTGCAGAATGTCCAGTTAATGCTATAAGTCAAGGAGATACTCAATTCGTTATCGATGAAGACACTTGCATAGATTGTGGAAACTGTGCAAATGTTTGTCCAGTAGGAGCTCCAGTACAAGCATAATTTTACATAAAGAACCGCTAATTATAGCGGTTCTTTATTTTTATGCAGATAATAGTATTACAGAACATCTATCTTTAAAAGATAAATCATTAGAATATATAGTATTTGTATTATAAGATAAAATATTTTTTAACGAAGATAAAAATTTATGAGGACCATCTAAATAAAAATATTCAGAAGATGTTTTAAAAAACATTGGAATTATATACTTAGGTTTTAAACTCAAGGCGAGTTTAGCAGCAGAAAATCCATCTAAACAAAAATGTCCGCCTATTGGAATGAATAAAAAATCTAAATCAGTTAGCTTATCTAATAAGTCATCATTCAACTGATGACCTAAAGAACCAAGATGACAAACTTTAAATTCATCTATGTTTAACAAATAAATTATATTTTCACCGCGTTTATATCCAGAAAGATTATCTTTAAATGTTTTATATCCCTTTAAGGTAACAAAATCATTTGAAAAAGAACAAGCTGAATTTACTATTATACAATTTTTATCAACATGCTTATTAATAATTTCATTATTATGAGTATGGCTAAATGTAATTATATTTGGATTCAAATCATATTTTTCTATATAAGGGTATATTTGTATTGGATCTAAAAGAATTCTTTTACCAGTAGAATTTTTTATTAAAAAACTTGTATTACCAATCCATTTAATTTCCATATTTGATCACCTCTCAATATATAGTTTGGATAAAAAATGCAATATCATTCGCTTTTATTTTAGAAAATAAAAGCAGTGAAATGGACATATTAAAATTTATAATATATAATAAAAGTCAAAGAAGGTCAATCAGGAAAATAAGTTTAAGAAGGTGAAAATATGGCAAGAATTTCAGATACAATAGAAAATTTTATTAAAGATATGATAAATGAAGAAAGAGAAAGACAAGTATTAATTCAAAGGAATGAATTAGCAGATAAATTTTCATGTGCACCATCGCAAATCAATTATGTGCTCACAACAAGGTTTACTTATGAAAAAGGTTATATAATAGAAAGTAAAAGAGGTGGCGGAGGGTGCATAGTAATTAAAAAAATAACATACGATGATAAGGATGAAAGACTGTTATTAATAAATACTTCAATAGGAGAAAGTATAACATATGGAGGCGCTTTATCTATACTAGATCATTTAAAAGATACTAAAAATATTACTGAAAAGGAATATGAAATAATAAAAATATCTTTAAATGATAGAACATTAGTATCTGTGGAAGACAAAAATAAATTAAGGGCTGATATGTTAAAAGGAATTATTACAGTTATATTATCGTAAAATATTTTAAGTGGCCAAGGTTTATCTGTATAGTTGTTAATTTTAGCAATAGGGTATGGAGGTATATATGATTTTTGGGAAGTTAACAGAGAGGGCACAATTAGTACTAGTAGAGGCTCAAAAAGAGTCACAATATTTTAAACATGGATATATAGGTACTGAACATATTCTTTTAGGGTTATTAAAAGAGGGTGGATATGCAAAGCAAGTATTATATATTAATGGAGCTACTATTGATAAAGTAAGAAAGCTTATAGAAGATTATCTTGGTTTTGGAGATATAGATATATCAGTAGGTGAGATGTTACTGAATCCTAGAACAAAGAGATTATTTGATGATAGCTTAGTAAAGGCAAGAATATATGATCATAATTATATAAATCCAGAGCATATTTTATTAGCTTTATTAGATGATACAGAGGGTGTAGCTTATACAATACTTTCTACCTTAAAGTTAGATTTGAAATTAATAAAGACTGATATAAGTAATTATCTATATGAGAAGGAGGTAGAGGAAATAAAAGTTGAAGAGAAGGCTAAGAAAAAAACTGTTAAAACTCCTCTATTAAGCCAATATGGAAGAAATCTAACTATGATGGCTAAGGAAGGAAAATTGGATCCAGTAGTAGGAAGGGAAAATGAAAATAGAAGAATTTTAGAGATACTGTGTAGAAGGATAAAAAATAATCCTTGTTTAATTGGAGAACCTGGAGTAGGTAAAACAGCAGTTATTGAAGGGCTAGCCCAAAGAATAATAAATGGAAATGTGCCAGAAATACTAAAGGATAAAGTAATAATTTCATTAGATTTAACTTCTATGTTAGCAGGAGCTAAATATAGAGGAGAATTTGAAGATAGATTAAAAAAAGTAATGGATGAAATAAGAAATTCTAAAGATATAATAATATTTATAGATGAAATTCATACAATTGTTGGAGCGGGTGGTGCAGAAGGTGCTATAGATGCATCAAATATTTTAAAACCTGCTTTAGCAAGAGGTGAAATAAAATGTATTGGAGCTACAACTATAGATGAATATAGAAAACATATAGAAAGGGATTCAGCTCTAGAAAGAAGATTTCAACCGGTTAGAGTTGAAGAGCCATCAAAAGAAGAGACTTTAGATATATTAAAAGGACTTAGGGAAAGATACGAAGCACATCATATGGTAAGGATAGAGGACGAAGCTTTAGAAGCAGCTGTAGAGTTATCAGATAGATATATAACAGATAGATTTATGCCGGATAAAGCTATAGATCTAATTGATGAAGCATCAGCAAAGGTAAGAATAGAAAATTTAACTTCACCACCGGATATAATGAATTTACAACTTCAATTAGAGAATAACTCTAAGGAGAAAGAAGAGGCAATAAGAAATCAAAACTTTGAAAAAGCAGCAGAGTTAAGAGATAAGGAAAGACAATTAAAAAATAAATTGAATAGTTTAAAGATAGATTTAACAAATAATGAGTGTAATAATTATATTGTTAATAGTGAACAAATTGCAAAGGTAGTATCAAGTTGGGCTAAAATTCCTCTAGAGAAATTAACAGAGCAAGAATCAGAAAAATTATTACAACTTGAAGATATACTTCATAAAAGGGTGATAGGTCAAAAGGAAGCTGTAATGGCTGTATCTAAAGCAGTAAGAAGGGCAAGAGTAGGGCTGAAGGATCCCAATAGGCCTATAGGAACATTTATATTTTGTGGACCAACAGGTGTTGGAAAAACAGAACTATCCAATGCCTTAGCAGAAGCTATGTTTGGAGATAAGAAAAATTTAATTAGAATAGATATGTCAGAGTATATGGAAAAGCATTCTGTAGCAAGGCTAATAGGAGCTCCACCTGGATATATTGGTCATGATGAAGGTGGACAGTTGACAGAAGCTGTTAGAAGAAACCCTTATTCAGTTATATTATTAGACGAAATAGAGAAGGCTCATCCGGATGTATTTAATATATTACTACAAATAATGGAGGATGGAAGACTTACAGATAGTAAGGGGAAAATTATAAACTTTAAAAATACAATAGTTATAATGACATCTAATGTAGGAGCTCATGATATAAAAAAACAAAATACTCTTGGATTTTCAGCTTCAAATAGTTTAGTTGATAGTGAATATGAAAAGATGAAGAAAAATATTATGGAAGAAATTAAGCAACAATTCAAACCGGAATTTATAAATAGAATTGATGATATAATTGTTTTTCATAAATTAGAAGATAGTGATATATTAAAAATTGTAAATTTGATGTTAAATAATACCATAGATAAGCTTAAAGATAGAAAAATAACAATTAACTTAAATGAAGAAAGTAAAAGGTTCTTAGTAAATAAAGGTGTAGATACTAATTATGGTGCAAGACCTTTAAGGAGAATAATAACAAAGGAATTAGAAGATAAGTTAAGTGAAGAGATGTTAAAAGGTTACATTAAGGGCGGAGATAACTTAGAAGTATATTGCAATGGAGAGGAACTTTATTTTAAGCATATATCATAGTATAGAGAGAAGATTTTCTTTTTGAAAAAATCTTCTCTTATTTTTTTATTTATTAATAATTTATTAGAGAACGAGTAATAATATTAAGAGAAGAAAAGCTAAGTGTATATAATTAATAAAAATTATTATTTAAAAATAGTTGCATTTTATTTTATAGAAGCATATAATTAAATTAAAGATAATACCCCGGGGGGGTAGAAGGAGTGAGTCATGAGTAAAGAAGTTAAACATAAAGAGTTGATTATAATAGGTGGCGGACCAGCGGGTTTAACTGCAGCAATATATGCAACAAGAGCTAAGCTAGACATGCTTTTACTAGAAGACCAAATACTTGGGGGTCAAGTTAGAAATAGCTATACAATAGAAAATTATCCTGGCTTTAAAAAAGTTTCAGGTACAGAACTTGCTGATTTAATGCAACAACAAGCTGAAGAGCTTGGAGCTGAAATAGATGAATTCGATATGGTGGAAAAGGTTGATTTTAGCGGAGAAGAAAAAATAATTGAAACTAATAGTTATATATATAAAACAAAAACTGTAATAATAGCAACTGGTGCAACTCCTAAAAAATTACCTATTCCAAATGAAGAAAAGTTTTCAGGAAAAGGAATCCACTATTGTGCAGTTTGTGATGGAGCAATGTATGAAGGAAAGATAATTGGAGTTGTAGGTGGAGGAAATTCTGCCTTAGAAGAAGCTTTATTTTTAACAAAATTTGCTTCAAAGGTAGTTATGATAAGAAGACATAATTACTTTAATGGTGAAAAAGCTACAATTGAAGAAGTTATGAATCATCCTAAGATAGAAATTTTATTTAATGAAGATTTAGTTAATGTTGATGGAACTGACTTTGTAGAAAAGGCTATAATAAAAAATTCTAAAGATGGATCTGAAAAAGAAATACCAATGGATGCTGTATTTGGATTTATAGGAACAGTGCCAAAGACAGATCATTTTAAAGATTATATAAATTTAACATCTAATGGCTATATAAAAGCTGATGAAGGTATGAGAACTAACGTTGAAGGAGTTTATGCAGCAGGAGATGTTAGGGAAAAAGAATATAGACAAATAACAACAGCTGTTGCAGATGGAACTATAGCAGCATTACAAGCAGAAAAGTACGTAGTAGAAAAGAAAAAATAATTGAGAAAATTCAAGGAATGTTAAAGGAGAGATATTATGATAAAAATATATTCAACATCATGGTGCCCATCATGTATAAAGGCGAAAAGATTTTTCGAAATGAAGGGATGGGATTATAAAGAAATAAATGTAGCTGATAAGCATGAGGATAGAGAAGAAGTTTTTAAGGTATCAGGTCAAAGAACTGTACCAGTAATTGATATAGATGGAGAGATAATAGTTGGTTTTGATAGGAATAAGATAGAACTAGCTAAAATTAAGTAGAGGTGATCAAGTGTTTAGTTGTATAAAGGGAAAAGAAAGAACTTTTAGAAATTTAATAAATGGGGAATGGATTAATAGCTCAAGTGATAAGTTTATAGATATATATTCACCTGTAGGGAATTGCTTAGTTGGAAAGGTACCAGCAATGACTACAGATGAAGTTGATCTTGCTATAAAGAGTGCAAAAGAGGCACAAAAGGTATGGAGAAATGTTCCAGTTAATAAGAGAGCAGAAATATTATATAAGGCTGCTGATATACTAATAGAAAAAGTTGAAGATATTGCTGAAATAATGATGAGAGAGATCGGTAAAGACAAAAAGAGTGCTGAATCAGAAATCCTAAGATCAGCTGATTATATAAAGTTTACAGCTGATACGGCGAAGAACTTATCAGGAGAAAGCATTCCAGGAGATAGTTTTCCAGGATTTAAAAGAAATAAAATATCATTAGTAACAAGAGAGCCACTAGGAGTAGTGTTAGCCATATCTCCATTTAACTATCCAATAAATTTAGCAGCATCAAAGATAGCACCAGCATTAGTTGCAGGTAATTCTGTAGTTTTAAAACCTGCTACTCAAGGAAGTTTATGTGGATTATATTTAGCTAAGGTATTTGAGCAAGCAGGTGTTCCAGCAGGAGTATTAAATACTGTCACAGGAAGAGGTAGTGAAATAGGAGATTATATCGTTACACATCCTGAAATAGATTTTATTAACTTTACTGGAAGTACAGAAGTTGGTACTAGAATATCAAGAATAACAACAATGGTTCCATTACTTATGGAGCTTGGAGGTAAAGATGCAGCTATAGTATTAGCGGATGCAGATTTAGATCTTGCGGCATCTAATATAGTTGCTGGAGCATATTCTTATTCAGGACAAAGATGTACAGCAGTTAAAAGAATTTTGGTTGTTAACAAAGTAGCAGATAAGCTAGTTGAAAAAGTTAAGGAAAAAGTTCAAAATTTAAAAATAGGAAATCCATTAGAAGAGGATGTGGATATAGTTCCACTAATTGATAGTAAAGCAGCAGATTTTGTTTGGGAACTTATAGATGATGCAAGAGAAAAAGGTGCTCATTTACTTGTTGGAGGAACTAGAGAAGAAAATATGATTTATCCAACTCTTTTCGATAATGTAACAACAGATATGAGATTGGCTTGGGAAGAACCATTTGGTCCGGTTTTACCTATCATAAGAGTTAAGGATAAAGATGAGGCTATAGAAATTGCTAATAAATCAGAATATGGATTACAATCATCTGTATTTACTGAAAATATAAATGAAGCATTTTATGTAGCAGATAGACTAGAAGTTGGTACAGTTCAAGTTAATAACAAAACTGAAAGAGGACCAGACCATTTCCCATTCTTAGGAGTTAAGGCTTCAGGAATCGGAACTCAAGGAATCAGATATTCAATAGAATCTATGTCAAGACCTAAGGCTACAGTAATTAATTTAGTTAGATAATATCTAATTAAAATAGAGGAGTGATACAATCACTCCTCTATTTTATTATATATCTACTTTTTATTAAAGGGAGGTATATTAAACCTCCCTTATGTTCAAATATTAAATATTTAAAGCTGAATCTATAGCATTTTTATCAAATCCTACAATAATTGTTCCGTTTATATCTAAAACAGGAACTCCCATTTGTTTTGATTTACTAATCATTTCATCTCTAGCAGTCATATCTTCTTGTACATTTAAATCTTCAAATTCAATATTAACTGATTTTAAATAATTTTTTGCTTTTACGCACCATGGACAAGAATTTGTACTATAAACTTTAACCATTAGGTAAACACTCCTTTGCTATTATCAATAGATAATTAATATTGTTTAACATAAATTTTACACCATTTGAGTACTAAATACAATAAATATCCTATATTTTATTAAAATAAAGAATATGGTATTATATCAATGGGAAAATATAAATTTACTTTATAATATCTTGATTTTCTAGATTTGAATTAAGAACCATATTATCCAAAGAATTATCTATATGGTTAGATATGAAATCTTCAGATAAATTTTTCTTATTATCATCTTTTATAATATTTCTAGATTGGATATTAGAAAAGTAAGTTTTATTAATCATAAAATCATCTCCTTGATGGTTTATAAGATTATTTTTTGCAAAATTTTAATTTTTATAACAAATAAAATAAATTATACAACTGGTCTAGACATCTATAACAATTTTTAATATAATATTGATAGGAGGCTTAATAATGATAGATAAAAGTAGTCCAATTCCAGTTTATTATCAACTAAAAAATGATTTAATATCAAAAATATCCGAAGGCGTATGGAAGCCAGGTGAATGCATAGCAAGCGAAAGAGAACTATGTGAAATATATGGCGTTAGTAGAATGACAATTAGACAAGCGATAGGAGAACTGGTACAAGAAGGTGTTCTTTTAAGAATTAAAGGTAAAGGAACATTTGTATGTGAACAAACATTTAAACAACAAGATATGATGAGCTTTACAGAGATAATAAAGCAAATGGGAAAAAATTTAAGATCAGAGGTTGTTGAGTTTTATAAAATAAATACTCCGGAGCACCTAGCAGATATATTTTCTTTGGATGAGATATATAAAATTAAAAGAAAGCGTATAGTTGATGATGAATGTGTAGCGTTAGAGACAGTATTTATACCTGTTGATTACTGTGGGTATATTGATGAAGAAATGCTAAATGGCTCATTATTTAAGATATTAGAAGGCTTTGGTTATGTAGTTGACTATTCACAATCTTCAATAGCATCAGTAATAATGGATGATGAATTAAAAGAGATATTTAGTGTGGATAAGCAAGTACCTATGTTAAAGATTATAAGTAAGACTTATGATCATAATAATAAAATGATTTTCTTAGAAGAAGCAGTATATAGATCAGATAAATTTATTTTGCAAGTTAATATATCTAGACGAGAGGGGAAAATAAGATGAAACTAATAATAACTAAAAACTATGAAGAATTAAGCAAGGAAGCAGCTAATGAAATGGCTAAAGTAGTAAAAGCTAAACCTAACGCTATATTAGGTTTAGCAACTGGTGGATCTCCAATAGGAATGTATAAAGAATTAATCAGAATGAATAAAGAAGGGGAAATAGATTTCTCACAAGTTACTACAGTTAATTTGGATGAATATATAGGATTAAGTGGAGATCATCCTCAAAGCTATAGATACTTCATGAATGAAAATTTATTTAACCACATTAATATAGATAAGAAAAATACTTATGTTCCAAATGGTTTAGCTGAAAACATAGAAGAAGAGTGTAAAAGATATGATGCTAAAATAGCAGAATTAGGTGGTACGGATTTACAGTTACTAGGTATTGGTAATAATGGACATATAGCATTCAACGAGCCAGATGAAACATTAGTATCAGGAACTCATTTAACAGGATTAACAGAAGATACTATAAAAGCAAATGCTAGATTTTTCAACTCAATTGATGAAGTTCCAACACAAGCTTTAACAATGGGACTTGGTGGAATAATGAAATCAAAGAAGATAATAGTTATAGCAAGTGGGGAAGGAAAAGCTGAAGCTGTAAAAGCAATGGTAAGTGGAAAGATAAGCACAAACATGCCAGCATCAATGCTACAAATGCACAGAGATGTTGTAGTTATAGTTGATGAAGCTGCTGCAAAATTATTATAAAATTTATATTTGAATACTAAGAATATATAAGAATTGTAATACTATAAATAGATTACAATTCTTTTTTTATAATCATTGGTTTTTATAATATTGTTATGATATATTAAATATAGTAATTTTAATAATTATATGTATATAAGTGGCAATAGAGTTAAAACATTTTAATTATAGATAATGATTAAGTAGAATTAGTAAATAATTTATAATAAGAGGTTAAATCTTTAAGAAACATTAAAGTAATGTATAGTATTATTGTTAATTTTAACTATGTAAATTATTGAATTAAAAAATACATTCAAATTAAAAACATATGATACTTAAATGGTATATTAGATTTATTATTATACTGACATTTATGTATTTATTATAGAAATTAATAAGATTGGTAGGTAAATTTTATGGCTAAGATTAAATCCATGTTTGTTTGTCAAGAATGTGGATATGAGTCTCCTAAATGGTTAGGCAAATGTCCAGATTGTAATAAGTGGAATACCCTGGTAGAAGAGGTAAGGGAAACTAAAAAAGAAATAAAAAGTAAGGTAAATACTATAAGAGTTATAGATAATATGCCTAAAAGTATAGGACAGATTAAATCAGGAGAAAAGCAAAGATATGATACTGGTTTAAAAGAGTTAAATAGAGTCTTAGGTGGAGGATTAGTAAGAGGATCGTTAACTTTAATATCTGGAGATCCTGGAATAGGTAAATCTACTTTATTACTGCAAACAGCAAATTCAATATCAAAATCCTATGGGAAAGTATTGTATGTCTCTGGAGAAGAATCAGAGGAACAAATTAAGATAAGAGGAGATAGGTTAAGTGTAAATGCGGAACAATTATACATTTTATCTGAAACTAATCTTGATTTAATAGAGGCATATATAAATGAGTTGAAGCCTGTTTTTGTAATAATCGATTCCATACAAACTGTCTTTAAAGAATCAGTAACTTCTGCTCCGGGAAGTGTATCGCAAGTAAAGGAATGCTCTAATGCTATAATGAGGATAGGAAAGAACCAGAATATACCATTATTCATAGTGGCGCATGTTACTAAGCAGGGTGAACTCGCAGGACCAAGGGTTCTTGAACATATGGTTGATACAGTATTGTATTTTGAAGGTGAACGTACTGAAGAATTTAGAGTTTTAAGAACTATGAAAAATCGTTTTGGAACAACTAGTGAAATTGGAGTTTTTGAAATGGCTGAAGAAGGATTAAAGGAAATATATGATCCTTCGAGAATATTTCTAGAGGATACTAATTTTAATCAAGAGGGTTCTGCTGTTATAGGAATAATGGAAGGAACCAGACCTATACTTGTTGAAATGCAAGCATTAGTCAGTGAAAGTAATACTCATATGGCGAGTAGGACAGCGGTTGGAATAGATAATCAAAGGTTAAGGCTTATACTTGCTGTATTAGAGAAAAAGTTAAGGGTTCCATTTTATAAATATGATGTATATGTAAATGTAGTTGGTGGTCTTACCCTAGACGGAACTACAGGGGATCTAGGTTTAGCATTAGCATTGTTATCAAGTGTAAAAAATACAGGATTTAAGTTAGAAAGAATGGTTATCGTTGGTGAAGTTGGGCTTACTGGAGAGATAAGACCGGTTTCGTCATGTGATAGGTTAATTAAAGAAGCCGAAAAAATGGGCTTTAAAAACGCTATAATTCCAGAAAGAAATAAAGATAAGGTTAGTAGTAAAACTACAAATATAATAGGGGTAAGCAATTTAAGAGAGGCTATTAGTAAGATATTCTAGTGGATTGGGTGAGTGTATGAGAATAAAAGATGATGAAGAAATAAAAAATATATTAAAACTTATGAGTCCAGGAACTGCTTTAAGAGAAGGATTAGATAATATATTAAGGGCTAAAACTGGAGGTTTGGTAGTCATTGGTGATGGTGAAGAAGTAATGAATCTTGTTGATGGGGGATTTAATATTAATTCAGAATACTCACCAGCCTATGTTTATGAATTAGCCAAGATGGATGGAGCTATTGTACTAAGTGGAGATTTAAGAAGAATTATTTGTGCTAATACGCAACTTGTACCAGATCATGCACTTACGACATATGAAACAGGAACTAGGCACAGAACTGCAAATAGAGTAGCAAAACAAACTGGAAATATAGTAGTGGCAATCTCTCAAAGAAGAAATATAATAACTATTTATAAAGGAGATTTAAAGTATGTGCTTCAAGAAAGTAGCATAATACTTGCAAGAGCAAATCAAGCAATACAAACATTAGAGAAATATGTTAATGTATTAGAGAGAGTAATAAATAATTTAAATTTATTAGAATTCCAAGATCTAACTACTATTTTTGATGTTGTAACTGCAATACAAAGAACTGAGATGGTTATGAGAGTTGTGGAAGAGATACAAAGGTATATAGTTGAACTTGGAAATGAAGGAAGACTTATTTCTATGCAGCTTAGTGAACTTATAAGATTTATAGAGAGAGATGGTATTTTATTAATAAGAGATTATTGTAGAGAGGGTATGGATTATAACGAAATATATAACGAAATTCAAAAGCTTAGCTCAGAAGAATTAGTTGATTTAGATCTAATAGCTAAGGTTTTAGGATATTCAGGAGCGTCATTAATTGATTCCTTAATTTCTCCAAAAGGATTTAGAATATTATTTAAAGTTCCAAGAATTCCTGTATCAGTAATTGAAAATTTAGTAAAACATTTTAAAGAACTTAAGTATGTTATTGAAGCAGATACCGATGAGTTAGATAAAGTTGATGGAATAGGAGAAGCAAGAGCTAAAGCTATTAAAAATGGCTTAAGAAGAATAAAGGAACAAATATATTTAAAAAATGAAATTTAGTAAAATAATGTATAAAAGTAAAACAAATAGATAATAATACAAAAGCAGGCGTTCTGACCTGCTTTGAGTTTATCTAAGTGTAAATTTACCCAGAAGATTCATTTTATTTTCTTCTTTTAATAATATGTCATATAAGTTTAAATCTAGGCAATTACACAAAGAGGTAAGATAAAATAAATTATTTCCGATTTCATTTTCAATAATATCACGACAATTATCACAAAGTTCTCCTTCAAGGTGATTATTTAACGCATAATTAAAATTATTTATATCATCATTATTAGAAGATATATTTTCTTGTTTTTTAGCTGAAATTTTAATACAACCACAATTAGTTACAGCCTTAGCTAGGGCTCTATTAACTCTGGAACTAGATTCACTATACTTAGTTATTATATCTAGAATACTTTTATGACGTAGCAATGATTCATTAACATCATTTTGAAAATTATCAAAAATTATATCCTTCATATGCCTCAACTCCTTAAAAAAATTATGGCTGTTTTTAAAATATAATTATTTCTAGTAAGATTAATTATTCGCCGAACTTCAATATAATAATATCTAATATGCTTGTTTTTTTATAGGGGGTATTTTAAATTAATAAGATTTTAAGAATTCTTCATTTTAGATGATACCTTTATATGGTATAATGGTATAAGCTTCTAGTGAAGTAGGTAAATGAATAAAAATAAATGATAATACAGGGAGGTGACATTATGTTAAAAAAGATTATAAGAGTTATATTTACTATAATAGGATTTATTAGTGGATATATCATTAGTGGAATACTACTAAACATCTTTATTTTAAAAGAAATATCTTTTTTATCTAAACCATTTGCAATTATATCAGTACGTATTATTTTAACTTTATTATTTGGACTTATATTATATTTTGTTTCACCGCGTATTTATGACTCTATTGTTAAAGTTATTGAATATATTGAGAAAAATATCCAAAGGCTTACGGCAGCAGAACTTCTTTATGGTGGACTAGGTGCATTGATATCGTTAATACTAACGTCTCTTATAGGACTACCATTAAATCGTATAGATTTATATGGATTGGGTCCAATACTATTTGTGCTTTTAAATTTAATATTTGCAATAATATTTGCAAGTATATTCGTTGAAAAGAAGGATGACATATCAAATCTTCTTGTAAACCTTAAGAAAAGTAATGCTAAAGAAAAAAAGTCAAAAGTAAGTGTGAAAAATAATCCCAAGGTACTGGATACATCTGTAATAATAGATGGTAGAATTTTTGATATATGTCAAACTGGATTTGTTGAAGGACCATTAGTTATACCAAGCTTTGTTCTAGATGAACTTAGGCATATCTCAGACTCAGCTGATTCTCTTAAAAGGAATAGGGGAAGAAGAGGGCTTGACATACTAAATAAAATTCAAAAAGAACTTGAAATTGAAACTCAGATTTGGGAAGGTGACTTTCCTGAAATACAAGAAGTTGATAGTAAGTTATTAAAGCTTGCACAAACTCTTAAAGGAAAAGTTGTGACAAATGATTTTAATTTAAATAAGGTTGCTGAATTCCAAGGAGTGCCTGTTTTAAATATAAATGAATTAGCAAATGCAATAAAACCTATTGTTCTTCCAGGTGAAGAAATGAAGGTTATTGTTGTTAAAGATGGTAAAGAGGCAACTCAAGGAATTGGTTACTTAGATGATGGAACTATGATAGTTGTAGAAGGTGGAAGAAGATTTATGGGAGAACAAATCATAGTTATAGTAACATCTGTATTACAAACAGCAGCTGGAAGAATGATATTTGCAAAACCAAAGGAATAGTAAGTAGGTGTTTATATGATAAGTGCTATAATTTTAGCGGGTGGAAAAGGAAAAAGAATGGGTGCTAAAATTAGTAAGCAATATATAGAGCTTAATGGTAAACCTATTTTGTATTACACTTTAAAGAGATTTGTTGATTGTGAAGGAATAGATAAAATAATTCTAGTTTTACCCAAAGATGAAATAGAATATTGTAATAAAGAAATATTAGAAAAATACTCTTTAAAAGTTGATATGATAGTTGAAGGTGGAAAAGAAAGACAGGACTCAGTTTATAATGCATTACAAAAAATAAATGATTCTGAGATTGTTCTTATTCATGATGGAGCAAGAGCATTTGTATCTGAAAGAGTTATAAAAGATGGTATAAAGTATGCAAAGATTTATGGAGCAGCAGCACCAGGGGTAATGCCAAAAGATACTATAAAGGTTGTTGATGAAAATGGATTTTCTGATTCAACTCCAGATAGAAGTAAATTACTTGCAATTCAAACTCCACAAACTTTTAAGTTAGAAATAATAAAAGAGTGTCATGAGAAAGTTAAAGAAAATAATATTAGTGTTACAGATGATACAATGGTGGTAGAAATGTATAATAACAAAGTATATTTATACAATGGTGAATATACCAATATAAAAGTGACTACCCCAGAGGATTTAATACTTGCAGAAAGGCTAATATAATACATAGTTTATTATATTGACATAAGTTTTACTAGAATATATAATTAATTAAGCTAAAAATTAATAGACTTAAAACAGTGAAGAAGAATAGTAAAATCCGACGTTCAGAGAGAAAATTCATAGGCTGTAAAATTTTCAATAGGATTTGAACCAGCTTTGGAGTTATAGGTAAAAACTATCGGTTTAATACCGTTATCATTTTCGAGAACAAATTTAGGTGGTACCGCGATATAAGTTCGCCCTAAGCAATTAGGGTGGGCTTTTTTTATTATTTATAAAGATATACCGATTAGCAAGAATTAAAAATATTTAAAATAACAACATTAATAGGAGGAAGTAGAAATGAAAATGTCTAATATGTTAATATCAACATTAAGAGAGGTTCCAGCAGAAGCTGAGATAGATAGCCATAAATTAATGCTAAGAGCTGGGATGATAAGAAAAATGGCATCAGGGATATATAATTATATGCCTCTAGGATTAAAGGTTTTAAAAAATGTAGAGAATATAGTAAGAGAAGAAATGAATAACGCAGGGGCACAAGAATTCCTAGCATCAGCAGTGCAACCAGCAGAACTTTGGCAAGAATCAGGAAGATGGGATGTTTATGGAGCTGAACTTATTAGACTTAAAGATAGAAATAATAGAGAGTTCTGCCTTGGACCAACTCACGAAGAAGTATTTACTGATATTGCAAGAAATGAAATTAAATCATACAAGCAATTACCAGTAAATCTTTATCAAATACAAACTAAATATAGAGATGAAAGAAGACCAAGATTTGGTGTTATGAGATCAAGGGAATTCATAATGAAAGATGCATATAGTTTTGATAAGGATCAAGAGGGGTTAGATGTTTCTTATAATAAAATGAGAGAAGCATATATTAAAATATTTAATAGATGTGGAATAGATGCTAAACCAGTTGAAGCAGATTCAGGAGCAATTGGGGGATCAAATTCAGCTGAATTCATGGTAAGATCAGAAGTAGGAGAAGACGATGTTGTATTTTGTACAGCTTGTGATTATGCAGCTAATATGGAAAAGGCACCATCAACAGTTGAAAAAGCAGATGCAGAAGAATTAAAAGAATTAGTTAAAACTGAAACGCCAAATGTTAAGACAATAGAAGAATTAGTTAAATTCTTCAATACAACAGAGAAGAAATTTGCTAAAACTTTAATATATAATGCTGATGGTAAGATAGTAGCAGTTATGGTTAGAGGCGATAGAGAAGTGAATGAAGTTAAGGTTTCAAATGCTTTAGGTGGAGTTGTAAATTTAAATATGGCTGCTCCAGAAGAAGTATTTAAAGCAACTAATGCACAAGTTGGATTTGCTGGACCTATAAATATAAATGTAGATACTTTATTAGTTGATGAGGAAATTGTAAATATGTACAATTTTATTGTTGGAGCTAATAAAACTGGATATCATATTGAAAATGTAAATTATGGAAGAGACTTTCAAGGGGTAGTTGGAGATTATAGAAATATAACTGAAGGTGAAAAGTGTCCAGTTTGTGGGGGAAAAGTAACTATTTCAAGAGGAACAGAAGTTGGGCATATATTTAAATTAGGAACAAAATATTCAGAAGCCATGAATGCTAATTTTATAGATGAAAATGGAAAAGAAAAACCATTTATAATGGGTTGTTATGGTATTGGTGTAACAAGAACAATGGCATCAATAATAGAACAACATAATGATGAGAATGGAATAGTTTGGCCTTTATCTGTAGCACCATATCATGTTAATATTATTCCTGTGAATATTAAAGATGAAGAACAAATGAAGATTGCTAATGAGATCTATGAAGATTTAAAATCTATAGGTGTTGATGCGATACTAGATGATAGAAATGAGAGAGCAGGAGTTAAATTTAAGGATTCAGACCTTATGGGAATACCAATGAGAATAACAGTTGGTAAGAAGATTGTTGATGGAGAAGTAGAATTTAAACTTAGAACATCAGATATGGAAAATATAAAAATAGAAGAAGCTGTAGATAGAGTTAGAGAAGAGTTTAAGAAAAATAAATTATCTGTAAGATAGGAGGTAATTAAATGAGAGTTTATAATAGCTTAACTAGAAAAAAAGAAGAATTTATACCATTAACACCAGGAGAAATTAAAATGTACGTATGCGGACCTACCGTATATAACTACTTTCATATAGGTAATGGTAGAACTTTCATAATTTTTGATACAATAAGAAGATATTTTGAGTACAGAGGATATAAAGTTAAATTTGTTCAAAATTTTACAGATATAGATGATAAAATGATAAAAAAAGCAAATGAAGAAGGGACTACAGTTTCAGATATAGGAGATAGATATATTGATGAATACTATAAAGATGCTGATGGGTTAAATATAATGAGAGCCTCAATAAATCCAAGAGCAACTGAATATATTCAAGATATAATAGAGTTTGTAAAGGGTCTAATAGAAAAAGGTTATGCCTATGAAGTAGATGGGGATGTTTATTTTAGGACGAAGAAGTTTGAGAGTTATGGAAAGTTAATAGGTCAAAATTTAGAAGACTTGCAAGCTGGAGCAAGAATAAATGTAGATGAAAGAAAAGAAGATCCAATGGATTTTGCGGTATGGAAGGCTCAAAAACCAGGTGAACCGGCCTGGGAAAGTCCATGGGGAATGGGTAGACCAGGATGGCACATAGAGTGTTCATGCATGGCAAAGAAGATACTAGGTGATACAATTGATATACATGCAGGTGGAATGGACTTAGCATTTCCACACCATGAAAATGAAATTGCACAAAGTGAAGCCTTAACAGGAAAAACATTTGCAAGATATTGGTTACATGGAGCCTTTTTAAATATTAATAACCAAAAAATGTCTAAATCATTAAATAACTTTTTAACTGCAAGAGATATATTAAAACAATATGATGCTGATGTAGTTAGATTCTTAATGTTATCAGGACATTATAGAGTACAATTAAACTTTAGTGATGATTTATTAGAATCAGCAAAGGCATCAGTAGAAAGATTATATAATGCCGTTTCTAATTTAGAAAATCTAATTGATGAAGTTAAGAAAGAATCTATGGATGATAAAGAAAAAGCTTACTTAGAATCTTTAGATGTATATAGACAAAGATATATAGAAAAAATGGATGATGATTTTAATACAGCAGATGCAATTACAGCAATTTTTGATCTTATAAAAGATATAAATACTAATGTATCTATAGAATCATCTAGAGAGCTTTGTGAAGCAGCATTGAGCTTGATAAGAGAGTTAGGAAATCCGTTAGGTATTCTTCAAAACTCCACTAAGGGAAGTTTAGAGGAAGAAATAGAAAGATTAATAGAGGAAAGACAACACGCAAGGAAAGATAGAAATTTTGCTTTAGCTGATAAAATTAGAGATGATTTAAAAGCTAGAAATATAGTTTTAGAAGATACTCCTCAAGGGGTTAGATGGAAAAAAGTAAATTAGTCTAAAAGGCTGCAATTGTGCAGCCTTTATTTAAAGGAGAGAAAAATATGTTAGAGGATTTAAGAGTTAGGGAATTTAGTAAAGAAGAAGCTAGGAGATTAAATCCTTTGCAGTTAGCTTTAATAGGAGATGGAGTATATGAGATATATATAAGAAATTTTATATTATCTAATAATACAGAGTTATCTGCACATAAAATGCATGTAAAAGCAATTGGATACGTTAAAGCTAAGAGTCAATCGGCAATAATGTATAATATAGAAGATACTTTAACAGAAGATGAATTGTATATTTACAAAAGAGGAAGAAATACAAAATCTGCAACTGTTCCTAAAAATGCTGATGTTATAGATTATAGAAATGCAACAGGCTTTGAGGCTCTATTAGGATATTTATATTTAATAGGAAATAAAGAAAGACTATATAATATATTAGAAAAATCTACAGAAATACAGTTAACATAACTAAGGAAAAGTATATAATAGAAATAAGGAGTGATTTTTATGACTAAGGGAAACAGAGAAGCTAGAATGAAAGCTAGAATGGAAAGACAAATGCTTGAAAATGGACCTGTAAGAGGTAAGAGACAATTTGTTAAGGAAAATAAAAATGGCGGAGAATATATTAGAGAAAATATTTCTAATGCTAGCGAATTAGAGACTAGGGAAGATTTAATTATAGGTAGAAATGCCGTTATGGAAGTATTAAAAAGTGATCGAACTATAGAGTGTGTATATATAGCAAATGGTAATATGGAGGGCTCTATAAAAGTAATAATAAATATTGCAAGAGAAAAGGGATTAGTATTAAAGGAAGTAGATAGAAAAAAACTAGATGCTATGAGTAATGGTACAAATCATCAAGGAGTTATTGCTTTAGTTACACCATTTAAGTACTGCCAAATTGCAGATATGCTAAATGATGCAAAGGAAAAAGGTGAAAATCCATTTATAGTTGTATTAGATGAAATAGAAGATCCACATAATTTAGGTTCTATAATAAGAACAGCTGAATTATGCGGAGTTCATGGAATAATAATACCAAAAAGAAGAAATGTGGGAATAACATCTACTGTATACAAGTGTTCTGTAGGAGCTATAGAGCATATGAAGATAGCAAAAGTAACAAATATTAATTCAGCTATAGATGAACTTAAAGAATCAGGGCTATGGGTATATGGTGCAGATATAGCAGGAGAAGAATACAGCTATCAAGTTGATTTTAATGGTCCATGTGCTATGGTTATAGGTAGTGAAGGAAGAGGTATATCTAAACTTACTTTAAAAAAGTGTGATAAGTTAGTGAAAATTCCGATGGTAGGAAAAATTAACTCTTTAAATGCTTCAGTTGCTGGTGGTATAATGATGTATGAAATATTAAAGGGAAGATTATTAAAATAGCATAGTTAAAGAGGTAATATGTGAAAATAATATTTGTTGATGGATATAATGTTATAAATAGTTGGCCGAACCTAAAGAAGCAAAAGGACTACAGCTTTGATGGGGCAAGACAAAGCTTAATAGATAGTTTACATAATTATTCAGTTTATGAAGATTGTAAGATAATAATAGTATTTGATGCGCATAAGGTAACTAGAAGCATTGAAAAGAAAGAAGATATAAACAGTAATATAAGTATAGTATTCACTAAAGATGGTGAAACCGCTGATTCTTACATAGAAAGAGAAGTTCATAATTTAGGTAGAAGATTTGAGGTCTATGTTGTTACATCAGATTGGCTTGAACAACAGACTATTTTTCAAAGAGGTGCAGTAAGAATATCTGCTCTTGAATTTTATAACGAAGTTATTGAAACTCAAGGAAGGATAAAAAAGAAAACATTGAAAAATATGTCTTCATCTAAAAATCATTTGGGGGATAACATAGATGAAGACATATTTAAAAAGTTAGAAGCTATAAGACGGAGTGAATAAGCGTTTGACTAGTATATATACTTATTATATTATATGGCTTAAAGGGGTGATATATAGTGGAGAGTACCAAAAAAGAGGTAAGCTTGTTTGTGGAATTTCAAAATAAGTTAGACGAAGAAGTGGTTGATGAAGCAAAAAAAGGAAATAGTAGGGCACAAGATTATTTAATATCAAAATATGAGAATTTTGTAAAGGCTAAAGCCAAGTCTTATTTTCTCATTGGAGCAGATAAAGAAGACATTTATCAAGAGGGCATGATAGGGTTATATAAAGCTATAAGAGATTTTAAATCTGATAGGCTAACAAGTTTTAAGGCTTTTGCAGAATTATGTATTACGAGACAAATAATAACTGCTATTAAGACAGCTACAAGGCAAAAACATATACCATTGAACACATATATATCTTTAAATAAGCCTATTTATGAGGAAGAGTCAGATAGGACTTTAATTGATGTTTTATCAGGATTAAAAATAACTAATCCAGAGGAACTTATAATAGGGAAAGAGCAGTTAAAACATATAGAGGGAGAGATGGCGAAAGTTTTATCTGATTTAGAAATGGAAGTACTTCAATCTTATTTAGATGGGAAGTCTTATCAGGAAATAGCCTGCGATTTAGATAGGCAGGCTAAGTCTATAGATAATGCATTACAAAGAGTTAAACGAAAGCTTGAAAAATGTCTATATACCGAAAAATAAGTCACTAAATTCTTATTGACAAATTTTTTGAACAATAGTAAACTTTATAATTGGTATATTAAACTATAAACCACATTATGATGGCAATGCTCACGTAGCTCAGTAGGCAGAGCGTCGCCTTGGTAAGGCGGAGGTCGTCGGTTCAATCCCGATCGTGAGCTCCAATATAGTTGAGCGCTCACTAGTAGCGATTATTGTAATTATAAATTGCTTTAGTCTTTGTGGTGAGCTCAATATATTACCCAAAAGCTAGAAAACGCTAGGCAAAGTTTATTACAAAGATTAAAGGAGGATTTTACAATGGCAAAGCAAAAATTCGAAAGAAGTAAACCACACGTAAACATTGGAACAATCGGTCACGTTGACCACGGTAAGACAACTTTAACAGCTGCAATCACAACAGTATTAGCAAACAGAGGATTAGCAGAATCATTCAAATATGATGAAATTGATAAGGCTCCAGAAGAAAAAGAAAGAGGAATCACAATCAATACAGCACACGTTGAATACCAAACAGACAACAGACACTATGCACACGTTGACTGTCCAGGACATGCTGACTATGTTAAGAACATGATCACAGGAGCTGCTCAAATGGACGGAGCTATATTAGTTTGTTCAGCAGCAGACGGTCCAATGCCTCAAACAAGAGAACACATACTACTAGCTTCAAGAGTTGGTGTTGACTACATAGTTGTTTTCTTAAACAAGGCAGATATGGTAGATGACGAAGAATTATTAGAATTAGTTGAAATGGAAGTAAGAGAATTATTATCAGAATACAACTTCCCAGGAGATGATATTCCAGTAATAAAGGGTTCAGCTTTACAAGCATTAGAAAACCCAACAGATGAAAAAGCAATCGCTCCAATCCTTGAGTTAATGGAAGCTGTAGATAGCTACATTCCAACTCCAGAAAGAGCAACAGATAAGCCATTCTTAATGCCAGTAGAAGATGTATTCACAATCACTGGTAGAGGAACAGTTGCTACAGGAAGAGTTGAAAGAGGAGTTCTTCACGTAGGAGACGAAGTAGAAATCGTTGGATTATCAGAAGATAGCAGAAAAGTAGTAGTAACAGGAATAGAAATGTTCAGAAAGTTACTAGACGAAGCGCAAGCTGGAGACAACGTAGGAGTTCTTTTAAGAGGAGTTCAAAGAACTGACATCGAAAGAGGTCAAGTTTTAGCAAAAGTTGGATCAGTTAAGCCACACAAGAAATTTGTAGGTCAAGTATACGTACTTAAAAAAGAAGAAGGTGGAAGACATACTCCATTCTTCGATGGATACAGACCACAATTCTACTTCAGAACAACAGACGTTACTGGTTCAATCAAGTTACCAGATGGAATGGAAATGGTTATGCCAGGAGACCACATTGATATGAACGTTGAATTAATCACTCAAGTAGCTATGGACGAAGGATTAAGATTCGCTATCAGAGAAGGTGGAAGAACTGTAGGTTCGGGAGTTGTTACTAGTATAATCGAGTAATAGTAGTTCTTAGTATATATGTAGGGACTGGGTTTCATTACCTAGTCCTTTACAAAGGCACATATATTGACATAATACATGTTTTATGATAATGTGTTTAGGTAATTAACGAAATTAAATTAACATAAAGTAGTAAGGTTTTATATTATTTACGGTAAACTGGAGGTGCAGACTGTGAGAGTAAAGATAACTTTAGCATGCACAGAGTGTAAGCAAAGAAATTATAATTCAATGAAAAATAAAAAAAATAACCCAGACAGATTAGAAATGCATAAATACTGCAAGTTCTGTAAAAAACATACACTTCATAAAGAAACTAAATAATTAGCTAATATAGTAGTGACACATACTCACAAAGATTAAGGATGTGAAGTAATGGCTGTTAAGGAAAATGTAAATTTAACTAAGAACTCACCTAGTAAAGGTGGCATATTTAAGTTTTTTAGAGAGGTTAAGGCAGAAGTTAAAAGAATAACTTGGCCTTCTAAAAATGACACTAAAAAGGCGTTAATTGCAGTTGGCGTAGTTGTGCTAATATATATAGTATTAGTAGGCGGGTTAGATTATATTTTTCAAAACCTCTTTGAATTCATTTTTAAACTAAAATAAGGAGGTTTAGGTGTTAGTCACCTATAAGAAAATATGAGCGAAAGAGCAAGATGGTATGTTGTACACACATACTCAGGCTACGAAAACAAGGTTAAAGCGAATCTTGAAAAAACCATTGAAAATAGAAATCTTCAAAGCTTACTTCAAGACATTCAAGTGCCTATGGAAGAGGTTGTAGAAGAAAAAGATGGGAAACAAAAGATTTCTCTTAAAAAGAAGTTTCCTGGATATGTGTTAGTAAAAATGCTAATGACAGATGAGTCATGGTATGTGGTTAGAAATACTAGGGGTGTAACAGGATTTGTTGGCCCAGCTTCTAAACCAGTTCCCCTTACAGATGAAGAGGTAGAATCTATGGGAGTTCAAGAAGCACCTGTAGAAATAGATTTAGAAGTAGGGGAAAGCGTAAGAGTTATCTCAGGTCCTTTAAGGGAATTTGTAGCTATAATACAAGAGATAAATCTAGAAAAGCGCAAAATAAAAGCATTAATTGATATGTTTGGCAGAGAAACTCTAGCTGAACTAGAATTTACACAAGTTGAAAAATTAGTTTAATATAAGCTAATGTTTTAATAAAGTGGGAGGACTAAGGTCCGTATTACCACAGTATAGGAGGAATAATACATGGCTAAGAAAGTAACAGGAATGATCAAACTTCAACTTCCTGCAGGTAAGGCGACACCAGCACCACCAGTAGGACCAGCATTAGGTCAACATGGTGTTAATATTATGGGATTCTGTAAGGAGTTCAATGCAAAGACTGCTAACCAAGCTGGATTAATAATTCCAGTTGTTATAACAGTTTACCAAGATAGATCTTTTAGTTTTATACTAAAAACTCCACCAGCAGCAGTTCTTATAAAGAAGGAATTAGGAATCGAAAGTGGTTCAGGAGTTCCAAACAGAACTAAAGTTGGTAAGTTAACTAAGGATCAAGTAAGAAAAATTGCTGAATTAAAGATGCCTGACTTAAATGCAGCTACAATCGAAACTGCTATGAGCATGATCGAAGGTACTGCAAGAAGTATGGGAGTAACTATTGAAGAGTAATTCGTAAAAAAGTGGGAGGTAAAAACCGTTAACACCACAAAGGAGGCATATTATGGGAAAGAATTATATTGAAAGCGCAAAATTAATAGATAAGAGTGCATTATACACTCCATCTGAAGCTTTAGATTTAGCAGTAAAGACTGCAAAAGCAAAATTTGATGAAACAATAGAACTACATGTTAGATTAGGGGTTGACCCAAGACATGCAGATCAACAAGTTAGAGGAGCTGTTGTTCTTCCGAATGGAACAGGTAGAACTGTAAGAGTTTTAGTGTTTGCAAAGGGAGAAAAAGCTAAGGAAGCTCAAGAAGCTGGTGCAGATTTCGTAGGAGCTGAAGAATTAGTTCAAAAGATCCAAAGCGAAAACTGGTTTGACTATGATGTAGTAGTTGCTACACCAGATATGATGGGTGTTGTTGGTAGAATCGGTAGAGTTTTAGGACCTAAAGGATTAATGCCAAACCCAAAATCGGGAACAGTTACATTTGATGTTGCTAAAGCAATAGCTGAAATAAAAGCTGGTAAAGTTGAATATAGAGTAGATAAGACTGCTATAGTTCACTGCCCAATCGGAAAGAAATCATTTGGAGTTGAGAAGTTACAACAAAACTTCCATGCTTTAATGGATGCTTTAATAAAGGCGAAACCAGCAGCTGCTAAAGGACAATACGTTAAGTCAGTATCTGTTTCAAGCACTATGGGTCCTGGAGCTAAGGTTAACCCAACAAAAGTTTTAGATTAGTATTGACAAACAGAAAGTTATGTTGTAAAATGTAATCTGTTGTTAAAGAGAATACTGATTCCAAAGACAGTAGGTGCCGAAAGGTTTAAATAATTGCCTACCGAGGAATACCAAGGTAAGTAATTATTTGGTCTTCCTATGTCTATGGGAAGGCCTTTCTTAATATAAATTTGCAGTTAAAAAACTGTGAGGAGGTGGACACACAGTAATGAACAAGAATAGACAAATTAAAGAAGCTAAAGTTGCTGAGATTAGAGAAAAATTAGAAAAAGCTCAAGCGATCGTTTTAGCAGACTATCAAGGTTTAACAGTTGAAGAAGATACAGCTTTAAGAAAAACTTTAAGAGAAGCAGGTGTTGAATATAAGGTTTATAAAAATAACCTTGTAACATTAGCTGCTAAAGAATTAGGAATTGAAGGTCTTGATTCATACTTAGAAGGACCAGTTTCTATAGCATTCGGATATGAAGATGCTACTGCTCCAGCAAGAGTATTACATACATTTGCTAAGGATCACAAGAAACTAGAATTAAAAGCAGGTATGGTAGAAGGAACTTTATATAATAAAGAAGAAGTTGAAAAACTTGCTACAATACCATCAAAAGAAGTTCTTATCGCAAAACTTCTTGGAAGCTTCAAAGCTCCATTATCAAACGTTGCATACTTATTAAATGCAATTAAAGAAAAAAAAGAATCAGAGTCAGCTGAATAATAACTGATAAAAATTTGGAGGTGCAATTAAAATGACAAGAGAAGATATAATTCAAGCTATAAAAGAAATGACTGTTTTAGAATTAAACGAGCTAGTTAAAGCTTGTGAAGAAGAATTTGGTGTAAGTGCTGCTGCTCCAGTAGCAGTTGCAGGAGCTGTTGCAGGTGGTGCTGCAGCTGCAGAAGAAAAGACTGAATTCGACGTAGTATTAGCTAGCGCTGGATCACAAAAGATCAAAGTTATCAAAGTTGTTAGAGAATTAACTGGATTAGGATTAAAAGAAGCTAAGGAAATAGTTGATGGAGCTCCTAAGACATTAAAAGAAGGCGTATCAAAAGAAGAGGCTGAAGACATGAAAGCTAAATTAGCTGAAGTTGGAGCTGAAGTAGAAGTTAAGTAATTAACTTCTAAATTGAAAAGGTGCTGTTAAAGGCACCTTTTTAATTGTCTAAATGAAACTATATAAAATATCAAATTCCTGGGATACTTTATATAGTTTTATATAAAAATTGCTTGAAATGTAGAATATTATAGATTAACATAAGTTATACAATAAAATAATTGACATTAAAAGAATAGTATGATAGTATCATTAAATGTACTATTCAATATGGGTAGGTATATATTCATATGAAAAAAATGTATAATCGAACAAAAGATGGTTATACTAATAAGTGATGCTATCCGAAAGCATAAGTCCTTAGGGAAAGTGTGCTTTTGGTTATTTTAGTTTTATACAAGGGGTGAAAATTCATGGTACATCCTGTCCAAGTCGGAAAAAGAACTAGAATGAGTTTTGGTAAAGTTAAAGATGTAACTGAAATGCCAAATCTTATTGAGGTACAATTAGATTCATATCAATGGTTTTTAAAAGAAGGTCTTCATGAAGTTTTTGAAGACATTAATCCTATCACAAACTTTACTGGAAATCTTGTTCTTGAGTTTGTAGATTATAAGCTTGATATGGATAATATTAAGTATTCAGTGGAGAAGTGTAAAGAGAGAGATGCTACTTATGCTGCGCCACTAAAGGTTTCTGTAAGATTACAAAATAATGAAACTGGAGAAATCAAAGAACAAGAAGTATTTATGGGTGATTTCCCGTTAATGACAGAACAAGGAACTTTCATCATAAATGGTGCTGAAAGAGTTATTGTCAGTCAATTAGTAAGATCACCGGGTGTTTACTACAGTTTTAATGTTGATAAAACTGGTGAAAAATTATATTCATCAACAGTTATTCCAAATAGGGGAGCATGGTTAGAATATGAAACAGATTCTAACGATATTATCTATGTAAGAATAGATAAAACAAGGAAACTTCCAATATCTATTTTAGCAAGAGCTATGGGATTTGGAAGTGATCAAGAGCTTTTAGACTATTTTGGAGAAGATGAAAGATTTAAAGCTACAATAGAAAAAGATAATACTAAGACTAAAGAAGAAGCTTTATTAGAGATATATAAAAGATTAAGACCAGGTGAACCACCTACGGTTGATAGTGCTATATCTCTTATAGATTCATTATTCTTTGATGCAAAGAGATACGATTTATCAAGAGTTGGTAGATATAAGTTTAATAAGAAGTTAGCTTTAAACTTAAGATTGGTTAACCAAGTTGCAGCTACAGACATAGTTAATCCTCAAACAGGAGAAATTATGGTTGAGCAAGGTAAGAAGATTAGTAGATCTCTTGCAGAAGAAATTCAAAACGTTGGTATAAACTCAGTTGATATATTAGTTGAGGATAGAGTGGTTAGAGTAATTGGTAACCATTTTGTTGATATTAAAAATTTTGTATCATTTAATATAGAAGATTTAAATATCAGAGAACTTGTTCACTATCCAACATTAAAAGAGATATTAGACAACTATGATGATGAAGACACTATAAAAGAAGAAATAAAGAAAAACTTAAATAGACTTATTCCTAAACATATAATAAGAGATGATATATTTGCAACTATAAGTTACGAATTAGGATTACCTTATTCAGTAGGTTATGTTGATGATATAGATCACTTAGGAAATAGAAGATTAAGATCAGTAGGTGAATTACTACAAAATCAATTTAGAATTGGTTTATCAAGAATGGAAAGAGTAGTTAAGGAAAGAATGACTATTCAAGATCAAGAAGCTATAACACCTCAAATGTTAATTAACATAAGACCTGTTGCAGCTGCTATTAAAGAATTCTTTGGTAGTTCACAATTATCACAATTCATGGATCAAGTAAATCCATTATCAGAATTAACACATAAGAGAAGATTATCAGCTTTAGGACCAGGAGGTCTTTCAAGAGAAAGAGCTGGCTTTGAAGTTAGAGACGTTCACCATTCTCATTATGGTAGAATGTGTCCTATAGAAACTCCAGAAGGACCAAATATAGGGCTTATTAACTCATTAGCAACATATGCTAAAGTTAATGAATATGGATTTATAGAGACTCCTTATAGAGTTATTGATAAAGAAAAAGGTATAATAACAGACGAAATAAGATACTTTACAGCAGATGAAGAAGATTTATACCTTGTAGCTCAAGCAAAAGAACCTATAGGAGAAGATAGAAAGTTTGTTGATAGCAGAGTTACTGTTAGAAGTAAACATGATATATTAGTAGTTAATGCTGATGAGGTTGATTTAATAGATGTATCACCAAGGCAAATAGTATCAGTAGCTACAGCGATGATACCGTTCCTTGAAAATGACGATGCTTCAAGAGCTCTTATGGGATCAAACATGCAACGTCAAGCGGTTCCATTATTAAAACCTCAAGCACCAGTAGTTGGTACTGGAATAGAATTTAAAGCTGCAGTAGACTCTGGAGTTCTTCCAAAGGCTAAAAATGCGGGTAAGGTAGTTTACGTAAGTTCTAATGAAATTAGAATCAAGAGAGACGTAGACGGTGGAATAGATACTTATAATCTTCTTAAGTTCAAGAGAAGTAACCAAGGTACATGTATAAACCAAAGACCTTTAGTAGATAAAGGCGAAATAGTGTTTAAGAACCAAGTATTAGCTGATGGTCCATCAACTGATTTAGGTGAAATAGCATTAGGTAAAAACATTAGAATGGGCTTCATAACTTGGGAAGGATATAACTACGAAGATGCTATGCTTATTTCTGAAGAACTAGTTAGAGAAGATGTATTTACTTCAATTCATATAGAAGAATATGAATGTGAAGCTAGAGATACAAAGCTAGGACCTGAAGAAATAACTAGAGATATTCCAAACGTAAGTGAAGATGCATTAAAGGATATAGATGACAGAGGAATAATAAGAATAGGTGCTGAGGTTAGATCAGGGGATATTCTTGTAGGTAAAGTTACACCTAAGGGAGAAACTGAATTAACAGCAGAAGAAAGATTATTAAGAGCTATATTTGGAGAGAAAGCTAGAGAAGTAAGAGATACTTCATTAAGAGTACCACATGGAGAAGCTGGAATAATAGTAGATGTTAAAGTGTTTACTAGAGAAAACGGTGATGAATTAAATCCAGGTGTAAATGAACTAGTTAGATGTTATATAGCTCAAAAGAGAAAAATCTCTGTTGGTGATAAAATGGCTGGACGTCATGGTAATAAAGGGGTTATCTCAAGAGTATTACCAGAAGAAGATATGCCATTCTTACCAGATGGTAGACCATTACAAATTTGCTTAAACCCATTGGGGGTTCCATCACGTATGAACATCGGTCAGGTACTAGAGGTTCACTTAGGATGGGCAGCAAGTCAATTAGGATGGCACATAGCTACTCCTGTATTTGATGGTGCTACTGAAAAAGACATTGAAGATTGCTTAGAAAGAGCAGGATACAATGCAAATGGAAAAACTGTTTTATATGATGGTAGAACAGGAGAAGCTTTTGATAATGAAGTAACTGTTGGAATAATGTATATCTTAAAGCTAGCTCACTTAGTTGACGATAAGATCCATGCAAGATCAACAGGTCCATACTCATTAGTAACTCAACAACCACTTGGTGGTAAAGCACAATTCGGTGGTCAAAGATTTGGAGAAATGGAAGTTTGGGCTTTAGAAGCATATGGAGCAGCTCACACACTACAAGAAATATTAACTGTTAAATCAGATGATGTTGTAGGTAGAGTTAAAACATATGAAGCTATTGTTAAGGGTGAAAACATACCTGAACCTGGAGTTCCTGAATCATTTAAGGTTCTAATTAAAGAACTTCAAGCTTTATGTTTAGATGTAAAAGTGTTAAATGATGAAAATGAAGAAGTTAGACTTAAAGAATTTGCAGAAGAAGATATGGAAGATTTAGAAGTTAACATTGAAGGAACAGAAGATGTTGTTTCAGAAGAGGTTAATGTAGATGATAGTTATACAACATCAGAGGAAGAAATTGAGGAAGAAGTTGAATTTGAAAACTTTGCTTTAGATGGATTCCATGAGGAAGACTTAGAACTTGATGATTTTGTAAATGATGAACACTAAATTTGAAGGGAGGATATACCCTTGTTTGAATTGAATAATTTTGATGCTATACAAATAGGCTTAGCTTCACCTAGTCAAATAAGAGAATGGTCAAGAGGAGAAGTTAAAAAGCCTGAAACTATAAACTATAGAACTTTGAAACCAGAAAGAGATGGTCTGTTCTGTGAAAGAATATTTGGACCTATTAAAGATTGGGAATGTCATTGTGGTAAATACAAGAGAGTTAGATATAAGGGAATAGTTTGTGACAGATGTGGAGTTGAAGTTACAAAAGCTAAGGTAAGAAGAGAAAGAATGGGGCATATTGAACTGGCTGCCCCAGTTTCTCACATTTGGTACTTTAAAGGAATTCCATCAAGAATGGGATTACTTTTAGATATGTCACCAAGAGCCTTAGAAAAAATATTATACTTTGCTTCATATGTAGTAATAGATCCTAAAGAAACACCATTATTAAAGAAACAACTTCTTAACGAAAAAGAATACAGAGAAGCTGTTGATAAGTATGGTGAAGAAAGCTTTATAGCTGGAATGGGAGCTGAAGCTGTTCAAGAGCTACTTGGAGAAATTAATTTAGAAGGTCAATCTAAGGAACTTAAAGAAGAATTAAAAACAAGCACTGGACAAAAGAAAGTTAGGATTATAAGAAGATTAGAAGTTGTTGAATCTTTTAGAAAATCAGGTAATGATCCAAGATGGATGGTTATTAATGTTATACCTGTAATTCCGCCAGATTTAAGACCAATGGTTCAATTAGATGGGGGAAGATTTGCTACTTCAGACTTAAATGATTTATATAGAAGAGTTATAAATAGAAATAACAGATTGAAGAAGCTTTTAGACTTAGGTGCTCCAGATATAATTGTTAGAAATGAAAAGAGAATGCTTCAAGAAGCAGTAGATGCACTTATAGATAATGGTAGAAGAGGAAGACCGGTTACAGGACCAGGAAATAGACCACTTAAATCATTATCAGATATGCTTAAAGGTAAGCAAGGTAGATTCAGACAAAACTTACTTGGTAAGAGAGTTGACTACTCAGGTAGATCAGTTATCGTTGTAGGTCCTGAATTAAAGATGTATCAATGTGGACTTCCAAAAGAAATGGCTTTAGAGTTATTCAAGCCATTTGTAATGAAGAAGTTGGTTGAAGATGGAGTAGCGCATAACATAAAGAGTGCTAAAAGAATGGTTGAAAGAGTAAATAATCAAGTATGGGACGTACTTGAAGAAGTTATTACTGATCATCCAGTTTTACTAAACCGTGCTCCTACTCTACATAGATTAGGAATTCAAGCTTTCCAACCAATATTAGTAGAAGGTAGAGCTATAAAACTACATCCACTTGTATGTACTGCATATAATGCTGACTTCGACGGAGACCAAATGGCGGTTCACGTTCCATTGTCAGTTGAAGCACAAGCAGAAGCAAGATTCTTAATGCTTGCAGCAGGAAATATAATGAAGCCTTCAGATGGTAAGCCGGTTTGTGTACCTACACAGGATATGGTATTAGGATCATACTATTTAACTATGGATAAGGCTGGAGCTAAAGGTGAAGGAAAAGTATTTGCTTCCAAAGATGAAGCTATTATGGCTTATGAAGTTGGAGAAATAGCTATTCATGCAGAAATTAATGTAAGAATATTTAAAGATGTTAATGGTGAAAAGAAATCAGGTATAATAAAAACTACAGTTGGTAAACTGATCTTTAATGAATCAATTCCTCAAGACTTAGGATTTGTAGATAGAAGCAATAAAGATGAAGAATTCAACTTAGAAGTAGATTTCTTAATAACTAAAAAGTCATTAGGTAAGATAATCGATAAGTGTTATGCAGTGCATGGTCCAACCAATACATCAATAATGCTTGATAAAATTAAAGCATTAGGATATCACTATTCATCAATTGGAGCTGTAACAGTAGCTGCTTCTGATATGATAGTACCAGAAGCTAAGTATAGACTACTTAAAGAAGCTGATGAAACTGTTGATAAGATCGAAAAGATGTATAAGAGAGGCTTCATATCAGAAGAAGAAAGATATGAAAGAGTTATTGAAAAATGGACTAAAACAACAGAGGATGTTGCGGACGCACTTATGAATAGTTTGGATAAATTCAATCCGATATTCATGATGGCTGACTCTGGAGCCAGAGGATCTAAGTCTCAAATTAAGCAATTAGCTGGTATGAGAGGACTTATGGCAAGTCCAACTGGTAAAATTATAGAATTACCAATTAGAGCTTCATTTAGAGAAGGTCTTGAAGTGGTAGAGTACTTTATATCTACCCACGGAGCTAGAAAAGGTAATGCCGATACAGCTCTTAAGACAGCTGACTCTGGATATTTAACAAGAAGACTAGTTGACGTATCACAAGATGTTATTGTAAGAGAAATAGATTGTGGAACAACAGAAGGTATCTATGTTTCAGAAATTAAAGAAGGTAATGAAGCAATCGAAGGATTAGCAGAAAGACTTTATGGTAGATATACAGCAGAACCAATAATTCATCCAGAAACTGGTGAGGTTATGGTAGAAGCTGATCAATATATGGAACTTGATGTTGCAGAAAAAGTTGCAGCAGCAGGTGTTAAGAAAGTAAAAATTAGATCTGTATTTACATGTAAATGTAAGGTTGGTGTATGTTCGAAGTGTTATGGTATGAACATGGCAACAGCACAAAAGATCAATATAGGGGAAGCTGTTGGTATAATTGCAGCACAATCAATCGGGGAACCAGGAACTCAGCTTACAATGAGAACATTCCATACAGGGGGAGTTGTTGGAGCCGATATTACACAAGGTCTTCCTAGAGTTGAAGAATTATTCGAAGCTAGAAAACCTAAAGGATTAGCTATAGTTAGTGAAATAACTGGTACAGTTAGAGTTGAAGAAACTAAGAAAAAGAGAACTGTATTTGTGATGGCTAATGATGGAGAAGAACGTAGCTATGAAATACCATTTGGTTCAAGACTAAAGGTATCTGATGATGATCTTATTGAAGCTGGAGATGAGATTACTGAAGGTTCAGTAAATCCTCATGACATAGCTGCAATTAAAGGTATAGATGGAGCTAGAAAATATCTATTATCTGAAGTTCAAAAAGTTTATAGACTTCAAGGTGTTGATATCAATGATAAGCACTTAGAGGTAGTTGTTAGACAAATGACTAGAAAAGTTAAAGTACTAGATTCAGGAGATACTGAACTATTACCAGGAACTATGATAGATATGTTTGACTTCGAAGAAGAAAATGCAAGAGTAAGAGAATTTGGTGGAGAAGAAGCTAAAGGCGAGCAAGCATTACTTGGTATAACTAAGGCTGCTTTAGCTACAGATAGTTTCTTATCAGCTGCATCATTCCAAGAAACGACAAGAGTTCTTACAGAAGCTGCTATAAAAGGAAAGATAGATCCTTTAGTAGGTCTGAAAGAAAATGTTATTATTGGTAAGTTAATACCAGCAGGTACTGGAATGATGAGATATAGGAATGTAAAGCTAGATGTCGAGGACGTTTTAGTGGAAGATGATGCATTAGAATCAATTGAATAATACATTGCAATTTTATTGACATGTGTATGCTTAAATGATAAAATACGAATTGTGTGATTTTAAAGCTACACTACAATATAATTGTCTACATGAATTCATGGAGGCAAAGTCATGAACTGAGCCTCTATGAACTTTTATATAGGGAGTGATTTCATGATAGATAGCATTGTAGGAAATAAATTAATTGGTATAAAACAATGTACTAAATCTATTAAAAATGGAAAAGGAACTGTTTTATATGTAGCTAAAGACGCAGAGATTAATTTAACTAAATCATTAATTGATTTGGGAATTGAAAAAAATGTAAAAATTATTTACATTAATACAATGAAAGAATTAGGAAAAATGTGTAGTATAGATGTTAAAGCATCTGCAGTACTAGTTTTAGAATAATTCATTAATAAGCTTTTATCTTAAATATTAGATATATAGATAAAAAAATTTCAGGAGGTGAAAAAATGCCAACTATTAGCCAATTAGTAAGAAAAGGCAGAAAAACTGTTATCAACAAGTCAACAGCACCAGCACTTAACGAGTGTCCACAAAGAAGAGGAGTTTGTACAGTTGTTAAAACAACAACTCCAAAGAAGCCTAACTCAGCTTTAAGAAAAATCGCAAGAGTAAGACTTACAAATGGATTCGAAGTTACTGCATACATTGGTGGTGTAGGACACAACTTACAAGAGCATAGTGTTGTTCTTATAAGAGGTGGTAGAGTTAAGGACCTTCCTGGTGTTAGATACCATATCGTAAGAGGAGCACTTGACTGTGCTGGAGTAGCTAACAGAATGCAAGGAAGATCAAAGTACGGTGCTAAAAAGCCGAAGGCAAAAAAGTAGTTTAAATCATAAGCTACGCTAGTGCTTGTCTTCAGCATTTACATAGATTTATAAATTAAGTTTATATAGATGAAGGAGTAAAGCACTTTACGGCAATGTTTAATTGCAGAGTACCAATGAACTTAAATTTATCATGTTAAGGAGGGAAGAAAAGTGCCAAGAAAAGGACATATTGCAAAGAGAGATGTATTACCAGATCCAATGTACAATTCAAAAGTTGTTACAAAGTTAATAAACAATGTAATGGAAGATGGTAAAAAAGGAGTAGCACAAAAAATATGCTACGACGCGTTTGAAATAATGGCGCAAAAAACAGGCAAAGATGCTTTAGAAGTATTTGAAGAAGCTATGAACAATGTAATGCCTTTATTAGAGGTTAAAGCTAGAAGAATAGGTGGTGCTAACTACCAAGTTCCTATCGAAGTAAGACCAGAAAGAAGACAGACTCTAGGAATCAGATGGATGCTAGATGCTGCTAGAAAAAGAGGCGAGAAAGTAATGGCTCAAAGATTAGCTGGAGAATTAATGGATGCAGCTAATAATACTGGAGCAGCTGTTAAGAAGAGAGAAGATACTCATAAAATGGCTGAAGCAAACAAAGCATTCGCTCATTACAGATACTAATAAACAAACTGTTTTGGCTTCTGCCAAAGCAGTTTTGTCGAATTTAAAATTACTCGTTGAGAGGAGGACATACAAATGGCTAGAAAATATCCGTTAGACAAATTCCGTAACTTTGGAATAATGGCTCATATAGATGCGGGTAAAACTACAACTACTGAACGTATACTATTTTATGCAGGTAAAACACATAAGATAGGTGAAACACACGAAGGTGCTTCACAAATGGACTGGATGGAGCAAGAAAAAGAAAGAGGTATAACAATTACTTCTGCCGCTACAACATGTGAATGGAAAGGTCATGAATTAAATATCATAGATACTCCAGGACACGTAGACTTTACAGTTGAAGTTGAAAGATCATTAAGAGTTCTTGATGGAGCTGTTACAGTTCTAGATGCAAAAAGTGGGGTTGAACCACAAACTGAAACTGTTTGGAGACAGGCGGATAAATATGGTGTACCAAGAATGATATATGTTAATAAGATGGATGCTACAGGTGCAGACTTCTTTAGATGTATCAACACTGTAAGAGATAGATTAAAGGCTAATGCAGTTCCAATACAAATTCCAATCGGATCAGAAGATCAATTCAAGGGAATGGTAGACTTAGTAACTAATAAGGCTATTATGTTCTATGATGATCTAGGAAAAGATGTTAGAGAAGAAGAAATTCCAGCAGATTTAGCTGATCAAGCTGAAGAATATAGAATGGCTATGATTGAAGCTGTAGCTGAAACTAACGAAGACCTAATGGAAAAATATCTTGAAGGTGAAGAATTAACACAAGAAGAAATAATGACTGGACTAAGAAAAGCTACTATAGCTAATGAAGTAGTTCCATGTATTTGTGGATCATCATATAAGAATAAGGGTGTTCAACAAATGATTGATGGTGTTGTTAACTTCTTACCATCACCATTAGATATTCCAGCAGTTGAAGGAACTACTTTAGAAGGTGAAGCGGATAAAAGAGAAGCTTCAGATGAAGCTCCAATGTCAGCTTTAGCATTTAAAATAGCTACTGACCCATTCGTTGGAAAACTTGCATTTACTAGAATTTATTCAGGAATTATGCAAAGTGGAACATACGTATTAAATTCAACAAAGGGCAAAAAAGAAAGAATAGGAAGACTTGTTAAGATGCACGCTAATTCAAGAGAAGAAGTTGAAGCATTAGAAGCAGGTGAATTAGGAGCTGTTATTGGATTAAAGAATACTACAACAGGAGATACTCTTTGCGTAGAAAGCAATCCGATAGTATTAGAATCTATGGAATTCCCAGAACCAGTTATATCTGTAGCTATCGAGCCAAAGACAAAAGCTGGTCAAGAAAAAATGGGCTTAGCTTTAGCTAAACTTGCTGAGGAAGATCCTACTTTCAGAACTCATACTGATCAAGAAACTGGTCAAACAATAATTGCAGGTATGGGAGAGCTTCACTTAGATATCATCGTTGACAGATTAACTAGAGAATTCAAAGTTGAATGTAACGTTGGAGCACCTCAAGTTGCTTATAAAGAAACAATTAGAAAAGCTGTTAAAGCTGAAGCTAAGTATGCTAAGCAATCAGGTGGTAAGGGTCAATATGGTCACTGTGTGATCGAAATGGAACCTACTGAAGGAGAATACGTATTTGAAAATGCTATAGTAGGAGGAGCTGTTCCTAGAGAATATATTCCTGCAATAGACAATGGTATTCAAGAAGCAGCTAAAAATGGTGTTATAGCTGGATATGAAACTATTAACTTCAAAGTTAAATTAGTTCACGGTTCATACCATGAAGTTGACTCATCTGAAATGGCGTTTAAGATTGCTGGTTCTATGGCATTTAAAAATGCTATGACAAAAGCAGATCCAGTATTACTTGAGCCAATGGAAAAGGTTGAAGTTACAGTACCAGAAGAATATATGGGAGATGTAATGGGAGACCTTAACTCAAGAAGGGGTAGAATAGAAGGTATGGAAGCTATAAACGGAGCTCAAATTATCAGAGCTATGGTTCCACTTTCAGAAATGTTTGGATATGCAACTACTTTAAGATCAAGAACTCAAGGTAGAGGTGTATACTCAATGGTATTCGATCACTTCGAAGAAGTTCCAAAGAGTGTTCAAGAAAAAATTAAGAGTGAAAGAAATTAATTCACTTTAGTTATAAATGTGATTAATGTTGCTCATAATTAAAATATGAGCAACATTAAAAAATATAAATTTAAGTATATTAAATAATATGAGGAAAATTTATATAAGTATAGAAAAATAGAACTAAATTAGATATAATAACTAAGAAGGTTCATATAATTAATTTCCATAAAGGAGGATTTTACAATGGCAAAGCAAAAATTCGAAAGAAGTAAACCACACGTAAACATTGGAACAATCGGTCACGTTGACCACGGTAAGACAACTTTAACAGCTGCAATCACAACAGTATTAGCAAACAGAGGATTAGCAGAATCATTCAAATATGATGAAATTGATAAGGCTCCAGAAGAAAAAGAAAGAGGAATCACAATCAATACAGCACACGTTGAATACCAAACAGACAACAGACACTATGCACACGTTGACTGTCCAGGACATGCTGACTATGTTAAGAACATGATCACAGGAGCTGCTCAAATGGACGGAGCTATATTAGTTTGTTCAGCAGCAGACGGTCCAATGCCTCAAACAAGAGAACACATACTACTAGCTTCAAGAGTTGGTGTTGACTACATAGTTGTTTTCTTAAACAAGGCAGATATGGTAGATGACGAAGAATTATTAGAATTAGTTGAAATGGAAGTAAGAGAATTATTATCAGAATACAACTTCCCAGGAGATGATATTCCAGTAATAAAGGGTTCAGCTTTACAAGCATTAGAAAACCCAACAGATGAAAAAGCAATCGCTCCAATCCTTGAGTTAATGGAAGCTGTAGATAGCTACATTCCAACTCCAGAAAGAGCAACAGATAAGCCATTCTTAATGCCAGTAGAAGATGTATTCACAATCACTGGTAGAGGAACAGTTGCTACAGGAAGAGTTGAAAGAGGAGTTCTTCACGTAGGAGACGAAGTAGAAATCGTTGGATTATCAGAAGATAGCAGAAAAGTAGTAGTAACAGGAATAGAAATGTTCAGAAAGTTACTAGACGAAGCGCAAGCTGGAGACAACGTAGGAGTTCTTTTAAGAGGAGTTCAAAGAACTGACATCGAAAGAGGTCAAGTTTTAGCAAAAGTTGGATCAGTTAAGCCACACAAGAAATTTGTAGGTCAAGTATACGTACTTAAAAAAGAAGAAGGTGGAAGACATACTCCATTCTTCGATGGATACAGACCACAATTCTACTTCAGAACAACAGACGTTACTGGTTCAATCAAGTTACCAGATGGAATGGAAATGGTTATGCCAGGAGACCACATTGATATGAACGTTGAATTAATCACTCAAGTAGCTATGGACGAAGGATTAAGATTCGCTATCAGAGAAGGTGGAAGAACTGTAGGTTC
>OBVS01000126.1_pt1 | contig 46955 bp, 43 predicted proteins | sample 1476211 | NCBI WGS metagenome assembly OBVS01 (sample SAMEA2580025, study PRJEB22360) | human gut metagenome | biome: human gut; feature: human-associated habitat; material: faeces | place: Denmark | collected 2008/2010 | reverse complement strand
GATTTAGGATTTATGCCAACGCTCATTTTAAAATCAGACAAAGGTTATCAAGCTTACTTTGCATTGAAAGAGCCAGCTTATGTGACAGCTCATTCAAATTTCAAAGTCATCAAAGTTGCGAAAGAGATCTCTCAAAACTTGAGAAATCATTTTAGAAAAACCCTTCCAGTTGACTTAACCTGCAATCACTTTGGAATTGCTAGAATCCCTCGCACAGACAACGTAGAATTCTTTTTTGAAGACTATACCTATTCGTTTGAAGAATGGCTTCAATGGTCTATGAAACAGTCAGAATTTAGCTTCTCAAAACGGAAAGCAAATCTAACTGTTATCACAGGAACGGAAGGCAAAAAACAAATTGATGAGCCTTGGTATAGAATGCTGATGAATGAATCAAATATCAAGGGAGCTAAAGCCCTGATGGGAAGAAACAATGTCTTATTCACTTTAGCGCTTGCGAACTATTCATCAGGTGTCTCTCAGGGCGATTGTGAGACAGTTTTGGGACAATTCAATTCAGGATTGGACGAACCACTCTCTCAGGACGAATGTCTGAAGGTTGTCAAAAGTGCTTATTCTGGAAAATACGAAGCTGCTAGTAGAGATTTTGTTCTCTTGCTTTGTAAAGCTTGGGTGGATAAGAAACTAACAATTAGTGATCTTTTTATTCGACAAGGTTGGAAGAAGTTTAAGAAACCTCGACAAGCAAGAAAAAATAGTCATCTGCATGAATGGAAAAGTGATGTCATGAACTATTTAGAAAGTCTGTCACAAGAAGATACTGATCCATTTCTTCAGACGACAAAGAAAGCGATACGAGAGGAACTATCAATTCCAGAAAGAAGTTTAGATAAAGTATTGAAAGTTTTGAAGAAAGAACAAAAAATCTTTTTGAAAGTAAAATCTGGTCGAGGTGGAGGTATTCGAATTGCTTCTATCAAATCTGTTCTTTTATCTGTTATTCAGATTAAAAGAGAGCGTCAGGAAGCTTATTTTGCCAATATAGCCACTTTCTTTGAAGAAAGATTAGGATTTATCCAACAGGTACTTCAAAGAGCAGAGATGGCTTTTAAACAGGTTCAAGAAGTCTCTTTGTTTGAGGTTGACGTAGGCTAGATCGAAAACCCGCAAACTCCCATTACATTATATCTAGGATACCGTGAGGGATTTGTGAGCAGAAAAATAGATGTAAAAAAATAATAATCTATTAGTAGGAAAATATTTCTATGCTAGAAAAACTAAGAAAGAAGATAGAACAAAATCTTTATCAGCTTATAAACATAAATAAGAGCTTAGGAGAACTTTGTAAAAGTCAATATGAATTATTGCTACATACTAGTTCTACTGAAGAGGATTTTGTAGCTTTAAATAATGATATAAGATTCATTATTGAATTATATGAAAAGGAAGGTTGAGAGTGATTATGAAATCAATTCTAAGGTATCCAGGAAGTAAATGGAAAGATTATTGACTTGTTTCCAGCTCATAAGAGCTACCTAGAACCATTCTTTGGAAGTGTAGCAGTTTTATTTAATAAACCTTCAAGTTCAATTGAAACGGTCAATGATTTGAATGATGATGTTGTCAATCTTTTTCAGGTAATTCAAGCAACTCCTAAAGAGCTAAGCGAAAAACTCTTTCTGACACCTTATAGTCGGACTGTTTATAACAGGGCTTGGGGACTAAGCCTCACAACGAAGTTGACAAAGCAGCTAATTTTATTATTCGTTCTTTGATGTCTCATGGCTTCCGCAATTTTGAAAAGTCTGGTTGGAAGCGTGATGTGAACGGTCGAGAAAGAGCTTATGCGGTGAATCATTGGAATGAACTTCCTGAAATTATCCAAGAAGCAGCTATCCGCTTAAAACAAGTACAGATTGAGAACCGGCCGGCTTTGGATTTAATTTCAGAATATAATCGTGAGAATGTCTGTATGTATCTTGATCCACCTTATGTTTTGAGTACGAGGACAAGAAAACAATATACAGTAGAGATGGAAGATCAGGATCATCAAGAGTTATTAGAAATATTGAATCAATCGAAAGCTAAAATATTACTTAGTGGTTATGACAGTGATTTATACAATAAGCAGCTGAAAAACTGGGAAAGAGTAGAGTTTCTGGCAACTGCAGAACATGGCTTGTCACGTACAGAAGTTCTTTGGATGAATTTTCAACCGAAAAAGCAGTTGGAGTTATTTTAGGAGGATAAATGAAATTTTTAGATTTATTTGCGGGTATCGGCGGGTTCCGCCTTGGGATGGAATCAGCCGGGCATGAATGCGTAGGGTTCTGCGAAATAGACAAGTTCGCCAGAAAATCCTATAAAGCTATACACAATATGGAAGGAGAAATAGAACTACATGACATCACAAGAGTATCAAATGAGTCTGTTCGAAGAATCGGAAGTGTGGATGTTATCTGTGGAGGATTTCCGTGCCAGGCTTTCAGCATTGCAGGAAACAGGCGAGGTTTTGAGGATACACGAGGAACTTTGTTCTTTGAAATTGCAAGGTTCGCATCTATTCTCAGACCTAAATATTTATTCCTTGAAAACGTCAAAGGACTGCTCAACCACGACGGAGGAGCTACATTCGAGACCATTCTCGGAGCCTTGGATGAACTGGGGTACAACGTGGAATGGCAAGTGCTTAACAGCAAAGATTTTGGAGTCCCCCAAAATCGGGAACGTGTGTTCATTATCGGACATCTTAGAGGAGAATGTACCAGAGGAGTATTTCCTCTCGGAGGAGAAGGTCAAAAATTTGATAGCGAACAGCTAGAAATTGACATTGTCGGCAACACCAAAAATCCAAATAGTACAGCCCTAGGAACAAGCAGCGTTGTTTATGGTTCTAAAGGTTTAATCGGAACTTTATGCGCAAGAGACTATAAAGAACCCAAACAAATCGCTATTCCAGTCTTAACACCAGAAAGACCAGAAAAACGCCAAAACGGACGCAGATTTAAAGATGACGGAGAGCCTATGTTTACCTTAACCAGTCAAGACAGGCACGGAATTGTGGTTGCAGGGAAATTGCCAGGCAATCACGACCAAAACTCAAGAGTGTACGATCCCAGAGGTCTCGCACCAACTCTTTCAACCATGCAAGGAGGAGGGCAAGAGAATAACTTGGTCAAAGTTGTAGACTTTTACAACAAAATCACAAAAGATGAGGTTGGAACATTAACATCAAGTGGGGGAGGTAGCACTGTTCGAGCTGGAAGTTTTGGAATAACCGATGGCTATCGTATTCGCAAGCTAACACCTCGTGAGTGCTGGAGGTTACAAGGATTCCCTGATTGGGCTTTTGATAAGGCGCAAGAGGTCAATTCAAACAGTCAACTATACAAACAAGCAGGAAACAGCGTGACGGTAAATGTGATTGAAGCAATTTCAAAAAAATTTGAATGATAAGGAGAAATAAAAATGAAATTAAAAATAAATAGAAATCTATTGGTGTCCGCTTTTGTGAGAAGCACAATTCTATTCATTGTGCTTGGTATCATTAGTTATTATCTAATAGATATTTTTGCTGCTAATAAAATTCAAAATAATAATACTTATCGAATTGTCCAACTGAAAAGCAAAACTCAACATATTGAAACCAAAAATGAAAAAACAGTTTATACAATTACTCTGAGTCAGTATGATAAAAACAAAGATGTATTTTCCATTCCTATCAATTTGGAAACCTATACCAAACTTAGTTGGTATTCTTATCCTTTAAAAGGCAATTTCTTGTCAAGCACTTATGTTACTTATACATCTAAAGGTGGTTTCGGTACAGTAGATGATAAAATTCATTTTATTTCTACAGCTCCAGAATTGAGAGAAAAATACGCACATTCCTACTGTTTTCTAATTATGATAAGCTATTTCCTTACTATCACTTGGATCTATATTGTAGAGAGTATTGATAAGGCTAGATTGGCTGAAGACAGTGAATTGGTAAAAATATACAAGGAGGAAAACAAATGAAATATATCATCTTTAGCTTTTTATTAGGGGACTATGTTCGTGATAGTGAAGAGAAGATTTTGGTTTTTGAAAGTCAAGGATTGGCTTGTCAGTATATTCAGAAGCACTACCACAAAGAAGAGCCTATTTCGACAACTAAGAAGTTTACTTGTTTGCCAAACTATTATGATGCACCGTTTCGGTTTCATAAAGTCAGCTAGAAAGAAGGAGTAGAAATGACTGAAAAGAAATATAAAATTCTTCGTGGCTATTATTTAACAGGCGTAGGTCAAGAAGAAGATGCTAATTATTTTAAAATGGATGACCAACATTCTGATTATGAATTTATTGCTGAAGGAGATATTTGTTTGACCTTCTATCAAAACCAAGACGTCATTACAAGTATTCCTGCTTTAATTCGAGTAGATCATATTATTAAATCAGACAATGTTGTATCTAGTCTGTTGAAAGCTGAAAAGAATGACCATCTTCCAATGCTTCCAATTGTTCAGATTTTTGATTCCTTTGATCCAAAGCTCCAAAAGAAAATGCAAAATACTTTTCAAGTATTAAACAGCCAAATAAAAGAATTGTCTCAATTTAAAATGATTCAAGGCAATTTATTTGATTTTCTTGAAGAAGAAGGAGGGGATTATGGTGAAAGATAAACTAATGTTTATGATCGGAATATTTGGATTGGTTTTATTGTTTGGTATGGCTATTTATAGCAGTTTCCAGTTTGATGCCCCTTATGACAGTCATTTAACTCAAAAGCAATACAACGATGTAGTACTTGAGCAAAATGTTCAGCTTGTCTTTTATAAAAAGACTTGTCCTTATTGTCGAGCTGCTAAAAATGCAGTGATTAAAGCTGCTAGTAAGAGTGATTATCCAACGTTTTATATCAATATTCAAACAAAAGAGGGACAAAAATTAGTGCATCAATATGACGTAAATAAAGCAGCTACCGTAGTCTCTATTCGTAAAGGAGTTATCAAGTCTTACTTGTATGCTAAAAAGAACAATAAGGGAGATTTCACAGCTAATAAACAGGCAATAAAGGAGGCATTCCGTGAGTAATTTATTTAATTTTATCGGGCATATTATCACAATGTCTGCTCTGCTGACAGCTTGGTTTTTTCCACTTTTTTATGTGACAATTGTTCGGAACTTTGAACAAGAAAAACGAATCTACAGAGCTTCTTTAGTGTTGATGATGCTTTTAAAAATCATTTATCCAGATAGTAAAATTCATCTTCGTCAGTGGAGGCAAGAAAAATGACAGATACAATAAAACAATTGATAAAACAACTTCAAGAAAGTGCAGTTATTCAGTTCTTTTACAGGATAAGAGAATGGTGTCAAGAAAATGTTGTGAAGCGAAAATTGATTACTTTTTCATTTCTGTTAGCTGCCTGGATTAGTCTGTTATTAGGCGCTATTTTTTCCCCGCAGCGTCAAACCGTTACAACAGACCAACTTGCGACTAAGCGAGTATTTGAAAACGGAACAGGAGAAATTAGTTTAGTTAAACAAATCTATTCTCCAAAAACAGGAGTGATTGTTCTTCAGTTTGAAACAACGGATTCTACTTCATCTATTGCACGTGGAATAGATAGTAAAAGGTTAAATTGGAAACTATATGCACAACATAAGTCTTCTGATACAAGTATGGAAGTAATTCCAATTACTGATAAAAAAATATCCGTCATTATCAAAAATGTTCCGAAAGGTTTTGGAGCTTTTGCGATTGATATTAAAAATAATAGAGTGACTACAAATCAAATTGATGTAGATATTTCTACGCCATCTAGTTCATCAGATGATGATTTTAAAGGCTTCAAACAAGAAGATAAATCTTCAGAAAATGTGGTTCAATTTTTTGTCACTCCACAAAACAAAAAAATGGAAATAGCAACTGTTAAAAATATTTCTCGTGAAGAATTTGCTCTTCAAGAAATTGAAGAAGAAATTGGTTTTCAAAAAGAGCAGATGAAGAAATTGACTCAATCGATAAAAAAACTAAAAGAACTCATCAAAGATAATGAGTCTTCTAAAGAAAGCTTGCTAACAGAAGCAAAATATTTATCAGGTGATGACTTAACCAAGAATCAAAAAGACATTGAACAGATTGATTCTGATACAGAAACGAAGAATCGTTCTATTGAAACAGCTAACCAAAATATAGATATTTTAAAAGAAAAAACAACTTCGCTAGAAAAGAAAAAGGCGGCTATCAAAGATGGTACATTTGAATTTTCAAGCCCGATAGAGACTGTAGAGATGAAATAACAAAATGTCGTAGAATTGAGTTTTTTAAATAGAAAAGTGACAACAGCTATTAGCTATAAAGCAGTCCAATTCGAGAAAGAAAATGAACGGTCTTTTATCGATTCGGATACAATTTATTATCCTATTTTTAGAGTTTTTTCTTTTGGAATAAAAGAAGATTTTGGTCATAAATTGATTAAATTCAAACTCAGTCGAAGAACTGCTTTTTCTACAATAGGAACAAAATAAAATGAAGGTGTTCTCCCTAATAATTTCATTTGGGAGCGTCTTTTTTTCTTAAAATAATTTTTATTTTTGTCAGGTAAAAGAATTTAATAAATTAGTTTTTTCTGATTTGTCCCATTAAAAACTAAAAAAAGAATATCTCTTATACTAAGTAAAATAGAATATAAAGGAGTGCTGAAATGGCAAAAAAGAACATCAATAAAATTAAATCAGAGCTTGAAGAAGCAAAGGCAAAAGTTATCGCTTTGGAAGCAGAACAGAAACTTGCGGAAGAAACTCTTCAAAAAGAAATTGGAAAAATTTATACGCAAATTCAATTCAAAAAAGATAAAAATTTGTCGTATGAAGAAGTTTTATCTAAGTTAAAATCTGAATTAACACTTGTAAAAGAAGAGGAAAAAGAACAACGTTTAGCAGCTAAAAAAGCTCGTGAAGAAGCAAAACAAAATGAAGCAAATACGCAAGACTTTTCAGTTGAAAATCATCAGAATTAACTCTTGAATAAATGATATGATGATTTATTTTTCAGGAATAGAAAGGTATGTAAATGTATGTATTCAACGTGTGACATTAACACACAGTGTAAGTAAATGTATTTATTGGTGTGTGTAAAAGTAGGTGAAACCGAGAAAATTACCGGTACCGGAAACGTTGATACTATCAACTCCACACAGAATGTGGGGACAGTTTCCCTTATGCTCTTTTTCCAAGCCTGAAACACCAAGAGGGCATTAGCTCTGCTGGAATGTTTGGGTGACGGAAAACCGCAAAAATAGAAAACTTGTTTTCGTGATGTTGCGAGTTTGAGGTTTTCTTTTTTGCTTCTTTTGGCTTTTGCCTCGTCAAAAGAAAAAAGAAGGACACTTTACTTTTTGAGAAAGGACGATTTAGTAATGGCAAATACCAAGCAAAATAGAATTGAAATTCGTGGATTATCGATTCATGAAATAAATTATCTTAAAGCTCTCTCTAAAAAAAATAAAGAAAAATCTTTTAATGAATTTTTACTTTCTATGTGTCGTGAAAAAATTGCGAAAGGACAATTTAATCATTCAGAAAGTTTATATTTAAGTCATTTAGAAAACATGAAATTGACTAATGATTTTATTTTAGCGCAGGTTCAAAAACAAGAAGAGCAGCTAAAAACATTTGAAGATAAAATGGAACAATATGCCAATCATATTTCTCGTTGGTTAGAATATGAAGGAGAGGTAGAAAGTGATGACTAGAGAAATCAAAATTCGGACTGTACCTAATTTAACATTTTCTCAACTTAAATTGATTTGCGAAAAATATGAGTTTCCTAGCTTTAATCAATTCATGCTTGACCAACTTCAAAACATCGTAAATAATGATGGATTGAATTTGTATCAGAATCAATTTGCGAAAACTTTATCAGAAATTAAATTTCAACAAAAAGAAATCTTAGATCAATTATTGAAAAATGAAATTCGTCAAATTAGTTTGGATGCGAAACAAGAAGTTGTCGAAAAATTGACGACAGATTGGCTACGATTTATAGATGATTTAGATGCTCTTGAAACAGAAAAATAATCGAAAGGAGTATAGATGAAGAAAAATAAATTTGCAGTAATTGCTCTCATTTTTATTGTAATTTTTTTAATTCAGCCCCAAAATCGTGAGCAATTAACTACCGTTTTTACCAAACATGATATTAAAGAGCAACTGGCTTTTACTGATTCACCTGAAGAAAAAAATTTTGCCATCAAAGACCAGTATCAAAAACAAAATACTGCCTTGAAGAAAAAAGTTTTTGACGGACAACAAGTGATATCTGTTAATAAAAAAGCTCAATTTACTTCTCAGGAATTGAGTTTAGAAAAAGGTGCTTGGGAACATTATTCAGATTTAGATTTTTTAGGACGAGTTGGTGAAGCGAATGCTATGTTAGGAAGAGAACTTATGCCGCAAGGAAAAAGAGAAGACATTTCTTTTGTTTATCCTTCTGGTTGGAAAAATAAAAAAATTATTTTTAACGGAAAAAAGGATTATTTATATAATCGATCACACCTAATTGCTTTTGAATTGAGTGGCGAAAATGCGAATGTTAAAAATTTATTTACTGGAACAAGAGCATTGAATGCTAACTTTTCGGCTGAAAAAAATTCGATGGTTTATTATGAAAATATCATTGCTCAGTATATTAAGACAACAGGTCATCATGTACGTTATCGAGTGACCCCGCTTTTTAAAAATGTTGAATTAGTCTGTCGAGGAGTTCGGATAGAAGCGCAAAGTATTGAAGACCAAACTATCTCATTTGATATTTATATCTTCAATGTTCAACCAAATTATGAAATAAATTATTTAACAGGAACATCACAAATAAAATAAAAAAGGAGTACGATAAAACAAATGAAATCGAGATTATCTATTTATTGTAATGAAGAAAAATTGCAGAAGTTTGAAGAGGTTGTTACTTATTTGGGAAGAGAAGAAAATAAATTTCTTTCTCACAAACAGACAGTTTCCTCAACGTTTACAATTCTACTGGAAACTTTTTATCAATTATTCATTGAAACAGGAAACGAAATGAGTTACTTTGAACGAATGGCTCGATTGAAACAGGACGTTGAAACTTCTCCAGATGAAAGTCAAAGAGCAATTAAACAGTTGAAGAAGCAGATGGATCAATTACTTTATCTTGAATTAACTAATTTCCATTCAATCACAAAGGGTGAGGAATGGGATGTGCAGGATTTAGAATCAGTTTATTCAAAATTAGATCCTAAACAACACGAATTATTGGCTCGAATTCAGGATGTGATTCAGGAAGACATTGCACGAGGTCAAACTGTCAAACATTCTCATTAAGGAGGTTTTAAGTGAGTGAAATAACGAGTCCAAAGATCACTTTTATGCTGCAATATACGGAAGCAAATGCTCAGTATGTTGACTATACAAATCGAGATGAAGCTGTTGAATTAGAGAATGAGTTATCTTTAGAAAATCACAAGCAAGTGATTGAAGATTTGACAGAAGAACAAATTAAAGAAATCAAAAAAGCTGTTCCTGAACAAAATTTAAATTTTAAAGAATACATTGATTATATGAATCGTTCTTATGCGACTGAACAACAAAATCAGGAATGGACTGCTGTCTTTAATCAAGATGCTAATTATCTTCAAACAAAACGTGTGGATCAATTAAAAAGAAATTTAGAAGAAGCTTATCAAAATGGGTCATTGCTTTGGCAAGGAGTCATCTCGTTTGATAATGAATTTTTGGCTCAAGAAGGGTTGTATGATAAAGCAACTGGTCATGTTGATCAACAAGCAATTAAAAATGTTATCCGTGAAGCTATGCCAAAAGTCATTCAAAAAGAAGGACTTTCAGATTCAGCTTTTTGGTGGGGAAATATTCACCTCAATACAGATAATATTCATGTTCATATTGGACTTTCTGAAATCAATTCAAATCGGGAAAAGATTTTTTATCGTCCACGTGGTCGAATGGAATATCGAGGTAACTTTTCTCAAAAAACTATTAAGCAGCTAAAAAGTGATGTATTTCATGGACTAATCAATGAACAGACTCGTAATATGATTGTCAGAAAAGAACAAGTTTTGGCTAATCTCAAATCTGATCTTTTAACAAATGTTTTTAAAAATAATCAAGTGACGCTTTCAGCTGAAAAAAATTTTTTGGAGCAGGCTTATAATCATTTGCCTTTTGAAAAACAATGGCGGTATGCTTCTAATGCGAAAGATTTTGCAGTCAGTAAATTCTTTATAAACAAATATCTTGACTCCTACTTTGAAAACGAAGGGAAAGAAGATTATCAGAAATTTCTTACGGAAACAAGAGAATTTTTAGAAATGTACGAAGGAGTTTATTCAGCTGAAAAAAATCAAACTTACGAAAAGCTGCGATACGTGAACGGAAAAGCTGTTCGCATCCAAGGACAGTCTAAAGGGTATGAGATTGAAAAATTGATTCATCGAAGAGAACATGAATTGAGAGAGCGTTTAGGAAATCAGATTCTACAAAAATTTAAGCAAGAGGTGCCTAGAATTGCCAATGTCGAACCTAAAAATAATATAGAAGACTTTTCTAAAGGAAATCAAGAAAGGATTCGACAACAGTGTCCAGATGCTACGTTTGTACACTTAGCTGATGTTTGGGAGAAAATGGGCTATCTTGTCCCTGAAGAAGCTATACCTATTATAATTTTAAAACCTGAAGTTAATGGAAACAAAGCTGAGAAGCCAACTTTTGTTCCAACTAAAGCTTACGACATTAGTCAAGTACAAGAAGATGTTCTGAATAAAAGAATGAATTTGAAACAGTTATCTTTGTTATCTTCAGATGAATTAAAAGAGCTAGTGGATGCTGCTAAAAATAAAGCAAATCGAACAGAGAAAGAGCGTCAGGAATTAGGAACTTTCCGCTATGCTTTAAAATTAAGTTTGTTAAAAGAGCAGCAGGCAACTTTGTTAATTCAAAAACGTTTATTAGAGCAGATGAACCCTTTAAAAAATGACCAAACTTTTGTTACTTTTAAAAAAATAGAGATAGAAGAGCGACTAAAACATATCGAATTTCAACTGACTCCGAATTTTAAACTAAAAAAGGGGGAGCTTGCAGAAAAAGAAAAACTATCTCAAAAATTTGAAGATAGTGTCCAATTTTCAATTTCAAAAGCTTCGGCTGAAAAAATCCAAGTCCCTATAAACCGTTTAAATGCTGAAATAAGAGCTGTTTCGTCTCTTGAAGATAAAAGTATCCTTTCCCTATTAAAAGGGCAGGAGATGACAAAAGAGGGCTATATAGATGAACTAAAGACGCATGTGACTATTTTTCAGGTGAAACATCGTATTTACAACAATAACCAGATTATTGCTGAGACTAAAGATGATAGTCAAATAAAAAACTTAAAAAAAGAAAACGTCATTCATTTTTCTGAATTAAAAAAATTATATCGGAAATTATTACCTGAATCTGAAAGTGAGAAACAAAGTAAAATCGCTCAAGCTGTTTCTAAAAGTATGCAAGAAAAGCAGCAGATAAGACAATTGAGTTTGCAACAAAGTCAAGCACCTTTAAAAATATCAAAAGATTTTATGCGTGGTTTGACTCTTGCTTTAAAAAATGCGGAAAAAGGAAATATGCGAGCCTTTATGGAAAAAGTAAGAGCCGATGAACGTGCTGAAAGAGAAGAGCAAGCGCAACAAATATAAAGTCCAAAAATAAAAAACGCACTAACAAAAATATATTAGTACGTCATGTTGTTAGAGAGCAACTCCCAAACTTTATTATACCATACGATTGGCAAACTGGAGAACCTATTAACGTCACTTGTTAATTGAATCAATAAAAAAGGGCTTTCAAGTTTATATTGAAGGCTTTTTTTGTGGCGATTTTTAACTCTGAAATGTCCCATTAAAACAAGAATTTTAATTATCTCTTACACTAAAAGTAAAATTGAAAGGAGTTTTCATTATGAAACTATATTTTCCAGATGTTCAAATTGAAAAATTTGATTTTGATGAAGATTGGTTGATTCGTTCTATTAATCCATCAACTTATCAAGTCCTCTATGAAGGCTTGGGTAAAAATAAGGATTTAGAGATGGTTATTAGTTATCAAGATAATCCTGAGCTGTTTCAATCTCTTGGTAAAGGTGAGTTAGTTCAATTACCAAAAGAACTATTTCTTCAGCCAGAAGAAGCAGAACCTTGCTTAGAATATGAATGCTTTTAAAAAGAGAAAGGAGTTTAAATATGGTAAACGAAACAACCTCGAAATCGGCAAATTATGGTAGTAAAAGTCGAAAAGAAAGGGTAGATTTAGCTCGTTCACGTGATATTTTGGATGTTGCGGAACAATTAGGAATGGAATTAGAAAGAGCTGGTCGTGATTATCGTTGGAAAGAACATGATAGCTTAGTCATTACTCCAAACAAAAATGTTTGGAAATGGTTTTCTAGAGATCAGGGCGGTGATGTGATTGCTTTGGTTGAAACAATAAAAGAAATCAATTTTAATCAAGCAATTGATTATTTAAATGATGGTGTCTTTAAAACATTTGATTATAGTGGAAAGCAAGAGAAACAAGAACCGTTCCGTTATCTTATGGAAAAATATGAGCATCCTGACTTTGAAATTGCTAGAAACTATTTAAAAAATGAAAGAGGTCTTTCTGATGAAACAATCAATTTCTTTTTAACTTCTGGAAAAATGGCAGAAGCTACTAGAAAAAAGGGAGATTATTTTGAACCTGTCATTGTCTTTAAGTATAAAGATTTAGACGGGAAGCTAGTTGGTGCTAGTTTGCAAGGGATTGTAGAAAATCGAGTTCAACATCCTGAACGTGGTCGTTTGAAGCAAATTATTCAAAATTCAGATAGCATGCAAGGATTTAGTGTTGATGTAGGAAATCCTAAACGCCTTGTTTTTGCAGAAAGTTCAATTGATTTAATGAGCTACTATCAAGCAAATAAAGATCATTTGAATGATGTACGCTTAGTGGCTATGGATGGTTTAAAAGAATCAACAGTAGGCTTTCATTTGGGTCAATTACAATCAGAGTTATCAGGACGACCGCTTAATTGGTCACGTGAACAATTGGCAGATGGTGTCAATATTGCAGCTCAGAACGGATTCTTCAAAGATGGAAAACGTTCTGATATGATTACTTTAGCAGTGGATAATGATACTGCAGGTCACAATTTTATTACGAATTTTCTAAAGAAAGAAATTCCTATTCAAATTGATATTCCGCCAATCTTATATCGAAATCGGGACAAAGCGGATTGGAATGATTATCTCACCCGACCAACCACTTCTGGAACAGCAATCTATCATGTTTATAGTTTTGATAGAGAGAATGAAGATTATCATTATCATGGCTATTATCCTGAAGAACTAGCCGTTTTTAAACAAAAAGAATTGACTTCTGATAAAGTAAAAGTAGTGACTTCTAAAGGAATTTTAATGAAAGAGGAAATAGAACCTTTGATAGCTTTTACTGAAGGGTTACTACAAGATCGTGCAAGCCAAAAAGAAATAGAAAAATTAACACCTCCTCATCTTCAAGTAGAATTTAACTTTTCTGAAAATCGTAAGATTTCGGAGACATTTTCTTCAGGAGAAAGGATCTCCTACAAAGATTTTGTAAATGTACTTTACGAAGAAAATGACTGGACTATAATATCTTCATTAAAGAAAGGGTATGATAAAACCTACTTTGCTTTACTAGATGAAAAAGGGAATCGTTTAACAGACAATCTTCGTTTTGATATTGGTAATGAAAGGAACACAATAGCCGAGGATTTGAAAGACTACAATCTACCAGCTGCCTATCTTGAATTAGCTCAAGAAGCAGATCGTAGTTACGCTAATCAAATTAGTTATGGTAGTTTGACTGGCAATATTAAAACATTAACAGAGAGTGTTCAAAATAAGATTCAGAGAGGACAATTAAGTATTCATTTATCTGACGAGGTTTACTTCTATACTTTAGTCAACTATACAGGTTGGAGCTACCCAATGCAGCAACTGAGACCGGAAGCGTTAGATGCACTAAAAGAGCATCGTTCTTTCTTTGAAAGTATTAACGAAACGAATATTGAGCGTTTCAAAGAAAAAGGCACACCCGAACAAAATCAAATGTACCAGTTATTAAAAGGGATTCAAAAAGAACTAGGACGTTCTGACACCTCTACTATTTTCTCAGAAGAGGTCGCAATCAGTGCTTACAATCTTAACAAACGGATAGATAGTCTAACAGCAGAGAATTGGGGTAAGTCTATTAGTGAGCCACTAAACAGCTTAGGGCGAGATACATGGAATATTCTTAGCTATCCTGCAAATCAGATAGATACACCAAATAATAACTATTTTTATCAGCTAGTTCCTTATCACTTGTTAGAATATCTTGAACATTCTACTGGACAAACTGAAATTTCAGTAGATGTATATGAACAAATTCTAGATAAATTAAAAGATAGATCTGTAGAAGTGATTTCCCCAGAAAAGGACATTGCTCAAGAGGAGGGGCTGCTAAATGAAGACTCATTGAAAAATATTACACAAGAAAAGGATCAGAAAGACAATAGCCGTTTGGCTCAAGCTCAACGAAAATTAAATCGTTTAAAAGGAGAATTGGATAACTCAATTCAAGCGGCTCAAGAACATCAAAACTTAACAAACGGTCAGCCAATGAATGATAAGCGAAATGGAGCTGCATTCTTTAAAAAACAAGAGCAATTGGAAAATAAGGTCTTTTCTACAATGGATGAAATTAAAAAGCAAGAAGAGAGAGTAGAAAAGTTGCAATACCAAAAAGAACTCAAAGAAAAAGGACTTAACCGTCAGGGAAATGGTCTTGAAATGAGTGTACAAAATATTCCTAAAATTAGAGAAGAAATCGAAAAAGCTGATCGTGGAGAATCAATGTTTACTAAAGAGACCATTAAACGTTATCGTCAGGAACTGGAACGATTAGAAGCTGCTCAAAATAAAGCAGAAGGTGTGACTATTCAGTCTGCAGCTCAATCTCTAATTGATGAAGGACTTGTCAATCAATGGCAAAAACGACCGGATACTTATTTTGTGAAAGGTCTGAGAAGAGTTGCATTAGAGATGACTGAGGAAGGAAACTTCCAAATCTCTTCTAATTGGAAGTATCAGCCAAAAACAGAAGATGAGAAGAATAAAGTAGAGGACTTGCTGAATCGTCAGTCTCTTCAGCGGGAACATATTATTAAAGAACATGTTGAGGTGAAACCGCAATTACAAGTTGCTTTTGCTTTCTCGGAAAATCAGGTTCTATCGAATAAGTATCATGAAGGTGATATTGTCCTTTATCAGGAGTTTGTAAAAGATTTCTATCCTGAAATGATTCGTCGCCGTACAGAATCAGTCGCCTTGCAAAATGGCTATGATAAAACTTACTTTGCTTTATTAGATGAGAATAACAACGAACTTGTAAAAGATATTCGATTTGATTTAGGGGATCCGACCACTAGATTATCAGAGGAATGTGAAAATTATTTATCTCCTAAATACCTAACCATTGCAAAAGAGATTGATCAAAATTATTTTGGCGATCAATCATCTATCCAAGTAACTGAAAGCATCAAAAAAGCTCCTGAGCAAGCTCAAGAGCAAATGGTTGATAGGACCAATGGTGGCACGGGTTCTTTACAGCCCGAAGCTGAAGGTAGCACCTCACCCGTACTTGAAACAAGTACCTTTGAACGGTCTGTTACCAGCCGCCCTACATCATCCTATCCTTACTTACATTTTACCACAAATTATGTGGAAGTGCAAAAAAGAATAGGAAACTATCATCCAATAACACCAGTAGATTTGAAGCGGTTAAATCAATATGCACCATCTATTCAATCTACAGCACGCTGGTATTTAGATGAACTTGCAGATAGTAAGATTATTTTTATCTATGCAGATAGAGGAATTGAAAATATCTTAGAAGTTACTTTCCAAAAAGAAAACTTTATTCATCTATCAGGAATTAGACCTTTTGAAGAAGGAAAAGGAGCTGCAGACTTTTTGGAAGATTTTGCGTCTGGTTATGGTTCTTATGATGGAGTGTTAATCAGTAATGCAATTAAAGATAAATTGCAGGTTCTTCCCATGCTGCAGGATATTTTAGAACCACAATCATTTGTTTTAGATGATTTAACTAGTGTTGAAAAACTGCATAATCTGAACATGAGCGAAGCCATTAAATCAAAGGATGAAGATTTTCTTCTGTTGTTCAAAGATACAGGAAACGAGAAGATACCAGCTTCTTTGATGAAATTAAAAGGAGAATTGGCAACCAATGTACAAGAGTTGACTGAAAAGACAATTCTTGGTATTTACCGTGAACGTAATGGTCAAATAGAGCAACTGGCTATCAATGACGATTATGTTAAGGATGATGGCAAGGAAATGTTGTCAGTCTTAAAAAATAGACAATACGAAGAAATTCTTGAGAGAATCGAGCTACAAAATGAACAACTTTTTCAGCTGGAAAATCAAAGTCTTAATCAGGAATTAGGGAAAGACTTAGACAGATCTTTGAATGTTATTGAATCGGTATCAGAAGACGCTGAAATGGGTCAAGAAGTCTCCGCAATCTCTCCCAAGCAAGAATTAAAAGATGGCTTGGCAAGACGTGTTGAAGAGATTACAAAACAAACCCAAAAAGAGGCTTTATTAGCTTCAATTCCTGAACTTCAGGAGAAATTATCAAGAGAAGGTGATTTGATTGGCTCATCTCTGACAAATGGGGGCGTGCTCTATACTCATCAGGAAGCATTTGGAGATGACTATCAATTAGAATTAGCTGTTCATAGTTCAACTGCTGTTGAATCTTTAACAGAACAGCCAGCTCCTTGGAGTTTAGCTGTTTTAAAAGATAATCAAATACTTGGCTATCTAGCTTATGGTAGTGACTGGGGAAATGACTTCCAAATTGAGGATAATTTAGAAGGCTTAGTTGAACAGATTCTTTCAGAAGAAGTTTCTAAAGGTCTCTATTCACAAGAAGAAGTAGATGCTTTCTTGAAAGAAAACCAGTTTGGTGAGAATCAACAAAAGAGTCAAGTTGAAGAATTTTCTTCAGATGTTCCATTTGATTATGCGAAGGCTTCTGCTTATGAACTAAGTGAAATAGCTTTTCAAAAGATTCGTGAGTTTACTCAATCACCAGAAGAGTTAGCTCATTATATGGATTTTATGAGTAAATTTCCAACTCTATCTCCTAGAAATGCTGCCTTAGTTCAAGCACAATGGCCGGGAGCAAATGCTGTAGCAACCTTTAATCAATGGAAAGCGTTAGGAGAAACATTAGGAATCAGTTCTGATGATGTTGTTCAAACAACTAATACTTTTACTAATAAGAGGACAGGTAACAGTCAAGAGGTAACTAAACAAACCTTGTCTGTCAAAGCTGGAGAACATGCACAAATCACTCTTTTTCGTCCAGTAATGGAAGAGATGATTCCGGTTTTTGATGAGAATGGGAAACAGGTAATCAATGGTAAAGGGCATCCAAAATTTAAGAAGAAAAAAGAAGCTTCTTTAGAAGAAAAACAATTGATTGCTGAAGGAAAACTGAAGGTTGTTCGATTTCAGGTACGAGATTTGTTGAAGGGACAAGGGAAATTCACCTTGTATAAAGTATTTGAACTAAGCCAAACAAATCTAAAACCAGAAGCTTATCCTAAAGCGATGCCGAATCGTCATTACAACTTTGAAACAGACAAAGTTAAAACAAAAGAAGTTCTACTAGGACTTCAAGACTATGCTCAAAAGCTTGGAGTTGCTATTTCAACAGATGAGCATCATGTTTTAGGAAATGCTAAAGGTGCTTTTTATCCAAATGACCAGAAAATCTTATTAAATCCTGATAATTCAATCGGAGAGAAAATTGGTACAACGATTCATGAGTTAGCTCATGCTACGCTGCACAATTTTCATGAAGGAAAAAAAGAGGTCTTTCTTTCATCTGGAAGAAAAGAGTTGGAAGCAGAAATGACCAGTTACTTGGTTTCTAAGCATTTTGGGCTAGATACCAGTGAAGAAGCCATTCGGTATATGTCGCATTGGACGAATCAATTGAAGGATTTGAATGATAAAGAGTTAAATCAATCCATGACTCGTATTCACAAGACTGTTTCATGCGTTATAAAAAGTGTTGAGAAACACACAAAACCTTATCAGTTGAATAAAAATAGAGGACAGAATTTCGGCTCTCGATTTCCAAACAAAAGTTTAAAAATGTAAAAAATAGGTACTCCTTTTTTGGAGTATCTTTTTTATTTTTTCTGGTTTGTCCCATTAAAAACAAAAAAATCATTATCCTTTAAACTAATGTTAAAAAATGAAAGGAGCCAAAATGGATATAGAGGATAAACTTAAAAGAAAAAATATTAAGTTAGCTAAGGAAGAGGAAGAATCGGAGAAATTCATGGAGTATTTAGGTATATTTTATTTTCTATACTGTCTCCTCCTTCTTATCATTGCAGCGTTATGGCAGTGGGTCACGAGTTTGAGATGAACTAGACCATGAGCGCTACTACTATAATGATGGAATCGTCACTTAATATGGCTGTAAATTTAGCCTTTCATTCAATCCAAAGGAGAAACAATGATTACCGTTTTATTAGCAGAAAAAGATGATCAGGCGGCAACCTATGCAGCTGCATTAGGAGAAGGTCGCAAAAAAGGAATGACATGGATTGTTCAACAGAGTCCTTACCTTGAAGGAGAAATTCATATCGTTGCAGCAGAAGGACACTTATTTGAATATGAACCTCCAAATAACAACTGGGATTTAGAAAAACTCCCTTTACTAGATGTATCTTTTAAACAGCACTTAAAAGACGACAAGAAAAGCAAGAATCGTTTTAATGTTATCTATCAAGAAGTTAAAAAATCAGATCGTGTTCTTATTGGAACAGATTCTGATCGTGAAGGAGAACGGATTGCTTATTCTATTCTGTCTCATATTCCAGGAGGAAAAGAAAAAATTTGGAAACGATTGTGGGTTCACTCTATGACCACAAAAGGTTTACAACGCTCTTTTCAAAATTTAAGAGATCCAACAGAGACTTATAACTATTATTTAGAAGCAGAAGCCCGTGCGCAAAGTGATTGGTTAGTAGGGATGAACTTATCCCCTTTTGTAACCTTGTCCCTTCAACATTCAGGAAAAGTCTTACGAAAGAAAGAAAATCTTTTTTCAGTTGGTCGTGTTCAAACACCTACAGTTCGGATTTTATGTGAAAACGATATTAGCATAAGAAATTTCGTTCCACAGACTTATTGGAAATTACAGCTAGAAGATAAGCAAACGGGTATCGTCTTTTCAAACTCTGAACCTTACTATGATAGCGAAGAAGTATTTAAAATAGCTAGAAACTTGTCAGAGATTTCTACAGTTTCTTCAATTGAATCAGAAGAACATGTAAAGGCAGCCCCTCCTCTATTTTGCTTGTCTGACTTGCAGGGGTATGCTGCTAAGCGTTGGAAGTTTGATGCTTCTATGACAGAGCAGTTAGTAGAGAGGCTTTATCTTAAAAAATATTTGTCTTATCCTCGAACGGATAGTCGCTATATCACTCAAGAAGAATTTGATTATCTATCAAGTAATATAACTGCTTATCAACACGTATTGCAATGCCCTTTTGAGGTGGCACACCCTGAAGCAAGAAAAAACTATGTAAATCCTGAAAAAATTGGGGAAAACAGTCACTATGCGCTGATTCCAACTGAAAAAATTCCTGATCTACTTTCTTTAACAGCTCAAGAACGATTGATTTATGAGGCAGTCACAAGAAGAACTATTCTAATGTTTGCGGAAGATTGTCGTTATGAAACAACAACTGTTCAATTGAAAAATCAAGGTTTAGAATTTGTGACACGTGGAAGAAGGATGGTTCGTTTAGGTTGGGGAGAGTGGGCGAATCAAACTATTCGAAAAGATGTCTTCTTGCCTCATTATCAAGTGGATCAAAAAGTTCCTAGTATCATTTCCGTTTGTGAAGAAGTGACAAAACCAACTAAACGCATTACAGAAAGTCAGTTGATTGGTTCTATTTTTTCAAAATATGGTATTGGAACTCCAGCTACAAAGGCAGCTATTATTCAGACGATTCAAGATAGGGGGTATGTCACAAAAGATAAGAAAACAGGTCAATTTACACCAACGAATAAAGCTTATCTCCTAATTAACTTTTTATATGATAATGAATTTTCTAATCCAGAAACAACAGGGGGATGGGAAAATTTCTTATCTCAAATTGGTGAAGGAAAAATTAACCCACGAGAATTTGTGGATGCGATTAAAGAAAAATTGAAGAAGCAGATTGTAGCTACTGAGGAAAGAGGTGAGAGCAGTTGAATCAGGCATCAAAGACTCCTTTTTTAGACCAATTTACAGAGAATTTATCTCAAAAAATTAGTCAAAAGCCAAAGGATTATCAAGTGTACGGAAGAGAAGAAGAAATTCAAGCTGTTATTATCTCTCTTTGCAGACGAACGAAGAATAATCCTATTTTGATTGGTGAACCTGGAGTTGGGAAAACAGCAATTTTAGAAGGATTAGCTTTGGAAATCTTACAAAATCGTGTTCCCGAAACATTAAAAGGCTTAACTGTCCGTTCCCTTGAATTGTCTAGTTTAATGAATGAGAGCGAAGGAAGTTTTATCACAAAACTGAAAAACATCATTGATGAATTAAAGAAAACTCCTGGTCAAAATCTACTCTTTATTGATGAATTTCATACAGTGGTCGGTGCTGGGAGTCAGAATGGAGAATCACTAGATGCAGGAAATGTTTTGAAACCTTCTTTGTCTCGTGGAGAGATTCAGTTGATTGGTGCTACTACATTAGATGAATTTCATGAGTATATTGAACAAGATCGTGCTTTGGAACGCAGAACCCAACCAATTCTCATTAAAGAGCCAACAATTGCACAAGCGATTGAAATTGTGGGGCAAGCAAAAGAAATTTATGAAGACTATCATAATGTTTCAATCAGTCATGAAGCTGTTTGTCAAGCCGTGAAACTATCTACCCGTTATATTCCCGATCGCTTTCTTCCTGATAAAGCTTTTGATTTGATTGATGAGGCTGCTACTATAGTTTCTTCAAAGGGACAAGAATTTGTTACAGAACAGGAAATAGCAGAAGTGCTGAAGAAGCAAACTGGTATTCCAGTAACTACTGTTTTAAAGGGAAACAAAGAACGCTTAGATTCTTTAGAAGAAAAGCTTCATCAGCGAGTAAAAGGACAAGATGAAGCTATCAAAACTGTTGTAGAAGTGATTAAAATTAGTCAAGCTGGAATGCAAGACGAAAACAAGCCAATTGGATCTCTTCTTTTCTTAGGAACAACTGGAGTTGGGAAAACAGAATTGTCAAAAGCTCTGGCTGAAGGATTATTTGATGATGAAGAAGCGTTGATTCGATTTGATATGTCAGAATACTCTCAAAAAGGTGATGTCACTAAATTGATTGGAGATAGAAATCGTAGGAGTAAGGGACTTTTAACAGAAGGAGTCAAAAGAAAACCTTATTCCGTCATTTTGCTTGATGAAATTGAAAAAGCTCATCCAGACATCTATGATCTTCTTCTTCAGGTGATTGATGATGGTCGATTAACGGATGCGACCGGAAGATTAGTCAGTTTCAAAAATACTATTGTGATTATGACAACGAATATTGGTCAAGAAAAGCTTTTGACAAAAGCTGCTATGAAAGGCAGTCTTCGTCATTTAACAGAACGGGAACAAATTCAATTTGAAGCTAGTATGGAAATTGAACTCAAAACAGAATTTCGCCCTGAATTTTTAAATCGGATTGAATACAAAGTGATTTTCAATTTACTCGAAAGAGAAGATTTAGAAGAAATCGTGGAGAAAAATATGAAAGAAATCGAGGAGCGAACGAATAAAAAGGGATTGTTCTTATCTTATGACCCAGCTGTTCTGGATTATTTAGTAGATATCGGAACAGATTCTAAAAATGGTGCTCGTCCACTTGAACGATTATTGAAAAGAAAAATTCAAGCTCCTATTTCAGATATTATTTTAAAACTTCCGAATATAAAAGCCCATCAGTACGTTGTTCATATTCAAGTAGAAGGAGAAAAAGAAGAAAGTAATCCCCGAAAAGACCCACGTCAATTGCAATTTAATGTTTTAAATCAGTCAAACTATTTATTCAACTGAAAAAATTTTTCTGATTTGTCCCATTAAAAACAAAAAAATTATTATCCCTTAAAATAAGGAAGTCAAATGAGAATAAAGGAGGAAAATCATGAAATCATATTTGACAACACAACTAACTAAGGTGAGAAATAAAAGTAAAATCTATTTCTCCTCCCTTGCTCTTTTCTTAACAAGTGTATCTGCTCATATTGTGTATGCAGCAGATCCGTTTGAAAAAAGTAAAAACCTTGCACAACAAGGAATCACTAAAATACAAGGTATTAGCATTTTTCTATTTGGACTGGGACTTGTTTTTACTGGTCTTGTCTATAGCTTAGGAGGACGAGAAATAAAAGCAGCTATTAAAAAGCACTGGTTAGCCATTGCTATAGGTATCATCGTTGTATCTACTGGTCCAAGTATTGTAGAGTGGTTTTATAACTTTGTTAAAAGTTAGAAAGTAGGTAGTTATGGCATTTAAACTTCTAAATAAAGCAAGGAAATGTCCCATAAAAGATGAATTATTTGTGCAAGTTACCTGGACTCCTAACAACTCTCCAGCAGAAGATGAAAAGCTAAATTCTTTAATAGAGGAGCTAGATGAGAATATTCTAGCTGAAGGTCAATTTCATTTTGATGAAACCCTTCCTTACCTCACCTTTTTACAAGCAGAAGTTCTTTTTCAAGAAATGAAGCGAGAATATGAATCATTTCTGATTGAAAAAGTTTCTGTTTGTCGAAGAGAAGGTGGAGGAATTACAACGAAAGGAGAAGTATTTGTCCAACCTCTTTTGATAGATGCCAGTTATCAAAATTTGTTGCAACCTTTAATGGAATCTATTTTGACAACACCTGACTTCTCTACATATAGCTATGATGAAAAAAGAGATTATTTTATCAATCAAGTTTTTCCTAGCTATCGAGCTAGTTTAGATGTTAGCGAGACTTCTCTTCCACTGTTTCCAAGTAAAGAAGAAGTCCATAGTAAAGGAAGCATTCGTAGCCCTGAGGTTTCTATTCAAAGAGATGAGTTTCATCAACAAAAGCAATCCTCTCATCCTATGAAAAAAATTTATCTTACTTTGGGAATAACTAGCCTATTACTTTGTTTATCTTTAGGGATTAACATTTGGATATTAACTAATCAAAGTCAAATGACTCGACAAGTTCAGTTTTTGCATCAAGAGTTAGAAAAAACGACTCAATTACAAAAACAAGAACATCGGTTGGATGTTTTTAGTCGTTACTTTATACCAAGTTACTATTCTAATAACAAACAGTTATTAACTGATTTTTTGGATAAAGGAAATGCAAAATATACAGTTCCAAAAGAAGGAACCTTGCAATCTGTTATTCTGGAAAAAATCAGCTATGAAGCTGGTGAATATACGGCAACCTATGTTCTTGCCTCAAAGCAAAATAATGGAATCAAAAGCGTTCGATTAACACTCGTTGCCAAAGAAAAGAAATCCAGCCCCTATGGCTTTGTCATCACTAAAGAGCCAATAGAAACAACTTATATAAAATAAAAGAAAAGGAAAATCTAAATGAAGAAAAATAAACTATTAACAATGCTAAGTATTTCAACGATTGTATTGGCAAATGCCGGAATGGTCTTGGCGGATGCACCAGTCGTTCCAGTAGATCCAAGTGCTTCTACTGAGGTGACTCCAAAGCCTGAAACACCAGCAGAGCCAAGTCTTCCAGTTCCAGAAACTCCAAGTGAACCTTCAACAGAACCAGAAAAGCCAGCTGAACCGACTCCGGAAAATCCTGGTACAAAACCAAGTGATCCGGTTGTTCCTTCAAATCCGACAAATCCTTCTACGGAACCTTCAACAGAACCAGAAAAGCCTGTTGAACCAGCTCCGAACCCAAGCACACCTTCTTCAGAAGATAAGAAGGATGAAGAAAAACCCAAAACAACGGATGAAGCAAATCAAGCTGGTAAAAGCCAAATTGGAACAACCTCAACTGCTACAGGTCAAGTGGTGCAAGATGTAGCACCAAACAAACCAGTCACGACAAATTTAGGAGTTACAATTGTCGGAGTCCAAAATAGTAATCCGATTATTGCAAATGCAGACGGTACAACTTCTATTGTTTCAGCTGCTTCCATTGGAGCAACAGTTAATCCGGATCAAACGGTTTCCGTAACAACCGCTTCAGGTGAATTAAAGACATTACCTAAAACAGGTGAGAAAGCTTTCATTAGTTCTCTGCTATCATTGATTGGTCTATCTTTGCTTGCAGTAGGAACAAAATTAAAAAAATTATTTTAATAAAATTTAAGGAGAAATCAAAAAATGAAATCAAATGAAACAAAAACGTATGGCTCTATTCGCAAAATCAAGGCTTATGGTACTTGCGGAGTTATTTTAGGACTTGCTGCTTTGGCTGTTGCGACAACTAATGGTGTACAAGCAGATGAAGTCGCTAAAACAGAGCCTACAACGGTTGCACCCGCAAATACAGCTACTAATTTGCCAGATAGCCAACCAGTCAAAACAGCTGAACAACAAAATCAGTTGAATCAAGCTGGTCAAGCACAAGGAAATGTAACTGTACAGGTTGACAATAGTCAAGTTAATCAGGCAGCTCAAGCAGCTAAAAAAGAAGGTGTGGAAGTGGTGCAAGACGCTCCCGTTGATAAGGGGACAACGAATACGCTTGCTGAAACACAAAAAGCGCAAGCTGAAATTGCGGCAGATCAAGCAAAACAAAAAGCAGCTGTTGAAAAAACAACAGAAGATTATGTAAAAGCAAAAGCTGACCATGCAAAAGCAGTAGAAGCAACGAAGAAACAAAATGATCAGATTGTTGCGGATAACAAAGCCTTGAAAGAAGCACACGACAAAGCTGAGAAAGCAGGTCAAGATGTCAATCAAGCTGTTTCAACGGCAAAAGATAAAGTAAAGGCAGAATTTAAGGATGCGAAAGTATCTGAAAGTACAAAAGCAATCAAAGTGGAAGCGACCAAAGATTCTTATGACGCTTATACTAAAGAAGTTGAAAAAGTAAAAGCGGATAATCAGAAGTCAACTGACACTTATATTGCGGAAAAACGTCAGGAAGACAAGGATATTGCGGATACGAAAGCTTATAATGAAGGTGTTCGGAAGCGTAACGCAGAAGGCAAAGCAAAAGTAGAAGCAGAAAATGCTGCTATTGATGATTTCAATAAAAATGTTGCTGAGCACAATAAAGCAGAAGATGCTCGTGTTGCAAAAGAAAAAGCAGAAGCAGAAAAGAATAAGAAAAAAGATGGTTATTTGAGTGAAGTCGTTTCACAAGGTCTTGTTTTTAAAAATGAAGCTGACGCTCATATTGATGTAAAAGGTGCTGATAGTTACATTAGTGCTAAAGGTTTGCATGAAGCATTCAAAGATATTACAAGAATTATGGGTCTTGGGGAGGATCAATTACAACAATATGTAACATACTTCTCTTTACCAGATGCAAAAGATTTAAAACTTAGTACAGACCCAAGTCGTTTAACTTCAAATTTTGAATTGTATAAAGCTAAGGCAGGTTTTGTCTTTGGGGGAGAAGGTAATCAGTTTGGTGCAGTCAACTCTAAAGTTGGTAAAACAGTTACGGTTACTTATACAAATCTAAAAAGCTCGTCGTATAAAGGTAGAGCTATCTCTAAGATGGAGCTAGATGTTACCGTTAAGCCTACCTCTGAAAATATCCAAGATGATGTGGTCTTTGGTTTTTCTAAAAATCCAGCCAAGGGTATTGAAGTAGCAGCTCGTTATAAAGATACTGATAAAGATTATAAGTTAGACCTTAGTTTAAGAACTCGATTCTATGATGCAGATGGAAATCTTATTAACTTTGAAGATAATAAAGATAATCCTAATGAAGCAAAAGGTCTTTTGTCTCTATCAAGTTTGAATGCTTATAAGAATCACGTAGAGACAGCTCGTCCATCAGATACTGCTCGTTTCATTCAGATTTCAGGTTCTTCAATTGTTAAGCACGATAACGGGTTGGTTTATTCAAATGAGAAAGATAATTCAAATGGTAATCATTTCGGATTAAACCAACATAACATTATTGATAGTACTACCAGTCCTTATTATTGGTATCTTGCGGGTGCTTTAGCCTTGAAGGGTACTAACCCAGAATATGGCATTACAGTTACATCTTGGGATAAATTAGGTGATCGTAAGGGTGAAGGTCGTTTTACACCATCTATTTGGTTTACGGTAACAAGTGAACTTGCAGCAACTGGTGTTCCAACTCGCCCTCAATATAAAAAACCAAAAGAACGTAAGAACTTCACACCAGAAAAATTAAAAGAAGCTCCAAATCCAAAAGCTAAATTGAATTTGGTAACAGTGAATGGTGTTCCAGCTCCAACTTATAAACCAAATGAAAAGATGCCAACACCGCCTGTTGTTCCAACAGTGCATGTGCATGATTATAAATTATCTACTCGTCCGCAAGTACAAAAAGCAGTTGAAAATGCGGATAAGGTAAACATCAATGGTCAGTATGTGGCTAAGAATTCACTAAATCGGTTTGTTTTGCAGACAGAAACGTTACCTGCAGGTCGCAAGCCAATCAATCAATTAGTTTTTAATGACCACTTACCACAAGGATTTAAAGTGGATTTGGAAAAGACAAAAGAAGCGAATAAAGGTTATGAGGTCGCTTATAGCGAGAAGGAAAACTTGTTGACATTTAAGGCAACCACAGCTACTCTTACCTCGGTTAATAAAGATTTAGCTAAAGAGTACAAATTAGCTGATTTATCTGTTTGGGGTCGTCCTCAAAATGATGCTGCAGATTATGAAAACGTCTTTGAAATGGTCGTGAACGGTGGTGGTTCAAATGGTTATGTGCGCAAGTCAAATAAAGTCCTGATTCATACACCAGGAAAACCAGATCCAAATAAACCAAACGATCCAAAAAATCCAAATCGTGATCCACTAAAACCAGAAAAGCACAATTACAATGCTGCTGGAACATTGGTAGATGGCAAAGAAATGCTTCCTGAAGGAATCAACTACTACATTTCTAAGTGGGCGAATCGTCCAAATAAGGGTGATAAATCTGGTAAAGAAGCGATTGCGAAAGGCTTTGCATACATTGAGGACTACCAAGATGATGCAGTAACACCGCTCGAAAGTCGATTCCAAGTGAAAGATGCTGAAGGTAAAGCTGTGAATGGATTGAAGATGTATCATGTTTTAGATTGTAAGACACTCTCTAAAGCTTTAAATGATATGATTGATCGTTCAGGTATTTCTCCAAAAGGAGCATTTTACATGTGGGTTGCGGAAAAACCAGAAGAGTTTTACAAAGCCTACGTTCAAACAGGTATGGACTTATTCTTCCATACTCCAATGCAAAACAAAAAAGGCTTTACAGGTAAATACACGAATCAAACCTTCCAAGTGCAATTTGGTAACGGCTACTATTCAAATGTAGTAGTCAATCATGTACCAGAGCTGAAAGTCCAAAAACGAGTTTACAATAAATTAGGTAATGGTCAAAATCTGGATGGTAAATTGATTAAGCTGGGTGATAAATTCTATTACTATTTAGATGGAGCTAAGTTGCCTGCTAATCGTGGTGAAGTACTCAAAGAATATCGATTCTTTGATGATTTTGACCAAAAAGGTGATGAATTTACTGGCGAATATAAAGCTCTTGCAGGGGTTGACATCAAATTGAAAGATGGTTCAGTGATTAAGGCAGGTACAGACTTGTCACAATATGCAGAATTGAAGTATGACAAAGCCAAAGGAATTGTCGAGATTTCTATGAAGCAAGACTTCTTAGATAAAGTAGATAATGCGTCTGAATTTGATGTAGATGCTGCGATTCAAATGAAGCGGATTGCTTCAGGTACATTTGAAAACACCTACAAAAATGTGGTAAATGGTCATGAAATTGTTTCTAATACGGTTAAAACAACTACACCTGAACCAGAAAAACCACAACCTAAGAAACCAACTCCAGCTCCAAAAACACCAGCCCCAGCTTTACCACAAACAGGAGAACGTAGTTCAATAGGTTTAGTAGCACTTGGTTTGAGTATGCTTGCAGGATTTGGATTGTTCGGACTGAAAAAACATAAAGAAAATTAAAAAGAAAATCTGATAAACTCTTAGCTTTGATCAGACAGGTGGAGCAAGCTAGGCGTTTTGCCTAGCTTTTCTTTTTGGTATCGGTTGAATTCATTATTTTTGTATCGTATAATAAAGTTATCCATCACAATAGGAGTCATTTTATAAGCATGAAAAAAGAAATTGAAGAATTATTAAAAAGTGGGCGTACTGCCTATAGTATTGCAAAAGAATCTGGTATTGATGTGACTGCGATTCAAAAATTTATGAATGGTCAGCGAAAAATCGGGAATATGACTTTAGATACAGCAGAAAAGTTGATAAAAGTCATCAAAAATTCTGAGCAAGACACTTGACATTATAAGACGTATGTCTTATAATGTAATTATAAATCATTTAAAAGGAGTCATAAGATATTATGAATAAAGTTAGTAAAACGTTGATGACAACAGTTGCGACTGTTGCCGTGGTAGGTGCAGGACAAGTGGTATATGCAGAAGACATGCAACCAAAAGAAATTAAAGGTACAGAAGCTGCTCAAACGAAAGCAGTTGTAACTAAAGAAGAAGTAACTCAATCTCAAGCAACTGTAGATACCGCAACTGCAGCAGTCGAAGCACAATCAAAATCAACTAATCAAGCACAAAAAGATGTGAGGACTGCTGAAAATACGGTCAAAACAGAAACAACGAATGTCGCTCAAGCTGAGAAAGTCGCTCAAGAAGCGACTCCAAAAAATGTGGCTAAAGCAGAAACTTCTGTTAAGGAAACGACTAATCAGGTAAGTCAAGCTGAAAATGCTGTATCTGCTAGTCAAACAGCCCAACAAACAGCTCAAAGTGAAGTGACTAAACAAACAGAAACGGTCGCTAAAGCACAAGAGACAGTTACTAAAAAACAAGCAGAAGTAACTCAAGTAGAAAAGAAAGTAGCCGAAAAACAAGCCATTTTAGATGGTACGGGTACTAAAGAAATTCTTGCTAAAGCTGAACAAACGCAAGCAAAAGTAAACGCTGATAAAGAAGCAGTTGCTAAGGCTCAGACAGATTTGGCTAAAGCAAAACAAGATGACCAGAAACGTACTTCCGATTTAGCTGAAGCAGAAAAAGTAGTAACTCAATCTCAAAAGGCGGTAACTACTTCCAAAGCTGATGTAGATCAAAAGGTTGCTATGGCAAACAAAACGGCAGAAGCTTTAGAAAAAGCAACAGCCGATTTGACAAAAGCTAATCAAGATGTTGAAGCTATCAACCAAATCAAATTGACTCAAGAATATATTGCCGCTTTAAGAGACTATGCTCAAAAAATCGCCACAGTTTCTCCAGCTGAAGAGAAAGCTATGACGGATAAATTAGTAGCTCTTGGAAAAGTATTAGCGAAACAAAATCGCTTTAAAGCGAATAAAAATGATAGTGAAGAGAAATTAGATTTGAACAATCTTTCAGAAGCAACGAGAGAAGAATTGTCCCTCTTTGCAGCAGATTTATTAAATCAAATTCATGCAGCTTTTGGTACATCAAAGGTTGAAGTGACAAAAGATGTAACTAAAATTATTAACGACCATGTTTCAACTTCTAAAACAAATGGCGTGAAAGGTCATGACACTGAACATCTTAATAAACTTCTAGCACAATACAATATTACTTCTTCAGAAACAGATGAAAATATTGGTTTGAATGGTGGTAGTGGTATTTATAGTGCGAAACAGTTTGTAACAAAAACGGAGTTGAAGCGCCTGATATATAATGCTGTTGTGAATATGATGTTCAATGCTTCTGAAGATTATGAAATTAATGAGAATAATGAATTCCTACATGCCTCAAGTATGGCAGGGTTGTTTGCCCCAGAAGCTAAAACTTCTTATCTTGGGGTAGGAACTTCTTACAAAGATGATTTTTGGCAGGTTGTTAATTTCTTGTTTGTACATGATAAAGCACTAACAAACAGTACCTTTAATCGTACAGCATTAGCTAATCCATTTGATAGCCAAGAATTATTGAATACTCAAAAAGAAGCTCAAAGCACTTATAATGCTGCAAAACAAGATGATGATCGTGCCCAAGCAGATAAGTCGAAAGCAGAAACTTCTGTTAAAGAAGCTACTGCTCATTTAACAGAAGCAACGGCACAACGTGACGCTATTAAAGCTATAGAAGTTAAAACTCCTGCAGCACAAACTCAATTGGATCAAGCACAGGCAACTTTAAAATCGGATGAAGCTGAAAATAAAGTAGCCCAAGAAGCCGTTGCTCAATTGAATGCGGACGTGAAAGCTAAACAAGCAGCTTTAGCACAAGCAAAAGCTGAATTGACTCAACAACAGACAGAGCTCGACGAACTTAAAGGTAGTCTTTCTACTGAACAAAACAAATTAGCTACTAAGAAAGCTGATTTGGCTAAAGCACAGGCATTGGTTAGCCAACGTGAGAATGAGTTGGTACAAGCTAAAGCACGTTTGATAGCGGCTCAAGAAAAAGTGCGTCAATTGAAAGATGCACCTGCACGTTTAGCACAAGCAAAACAAAACTTATTGACAGCTAAACAAACTTTAGCAGAAAAGAAAGGTTTGCTTGAGAAAGAAGAAGCAAAATTGCAAGTGTTAAAAGCAACTCAAACAGAAGTAGTTGCTCAACACGCTAAGCTTGTAAAAACATATCAGGCTCAATTGGAAGCAGAACGCTTGGCAAAATTAGCAGCGCAAAAAGTAGCGATTGAACAAGCTGGTGGAGAAGCAATTCCAGTTGTAGATGAAACAGGAAAAATTACAAGTTATGTGGACGGAAAGAAACAAGCTGTTACACCAACACTCACTCCAACCAAAACCAATCATAAACGAGTAACGGTCAACTATAATACTGTTTCTGCTAAACAGTTGCCTTCTACAGGGGAAGTTACCTCTTGGTTAGGAATTATCGGAGGAGCTGTTCTCTCAGTTCTTAGTTTTGCAGGTCATAAAAGAAAAGAGGTAGAATAATATGCAAGAGTTTATTGCTTATGGGCGAGTATCAAGCATTCCAAATGGTGCTTATGGTAAAACAGCTAAAGGTACTTCATTTTTTAAATTTGATTTTGTCTGTCATTCTAGTCAATTGGATAAAGATGGTAAACCGATTCCAAGTTTCTTTCATGTTCAAGTTTATGGGAAACAGGCTGATGTAATGTATGATAGTCTTTCAGTAGGTTCTCCAATTTTACTGAAAGGAGAAATTGTTCAAAATACTTACAAAAACGATCAAGGACAAAATCGAACTTACCAATACATTGCTCCATCGCTTCAAAATGGAATTACCTTCTTGGAAAGTAAAGAAGCAGCTATGCAACGTAAACAGGTTCAAGCTGGCAAAGCTTCTCATATTCCAGATGATCCAATTCCAATGGACGTAGATAGCCCATTCTAATCATTTCCAAACTAAAAAAGTTTTTAACACACAGGAATAAATTCTTGTGTGTTATTTTTGTATAAATGAGGTGCTGAGATAGGCATTCTAAGGCTTTGTTTATAATTTTTATGAAGAATGATTCACGAAAAATGCTTAAAATGGAATGTCAAATCACATATAAAGCTATTTAGTATTATATGTAATTTTTGATTTGTCCCATTAACACAAAAAAATTTTTTATTTTTTAAAATAGAAAGAAAATAGTAGAAAGGAAACGGAATGATGATGAAAGCTGAAGTCAATTCTGATGAATTACTAGCCGATTCTATTCAAATAGATAATTATTTGAAACAGAAGAAGAAATATTGTAGTGCCATTTTTCTTCAGGATATGAAGAAAGAATTTTCTAGCTACTTACGGCGATATAATCAAGCATCTCCTAGTTTACAATTTAGAATTTTTCTCTTTACAGCCGTTTATGGTCAAAAAATTAAGAGAGCATTAGATGAAAGTGAGGAGGTAAGTTATGTTGAGTGTGCTTGAAATGATAGTCTATACTCTCATTCAACTGGCAAAAGTGAATCTAGTGAATTTTCTTTTGTTCATAAGTGTAGGAATCTATGTTTTTTATAAAGGTTTTCGCTTAGTTATCCCTTTTTGGGGTCGAGGGCTTCAAAGAATAAAGAATGTATTTGAACATCGAGAGGAGATAAAAAATCGCTTCAAAAAATGGAAAAAAGAACAGGAGAAGATTTGGAAAGGTCAGAAGAAAATCTCCTGGAAGCAAGTTCAGAATGCTTTAAAAAAGAATTTATGGGGGACTATCAAGCAGAGTGTTTTATATTTGTTGTCATTTATTTTTCTAGTTGCTGGTAATCTGATTTTCCGTTTGTTTTATCATTTACCTTTTGTAAAGCAAGAGCGGAAACGATTTAACAAAGAAATGAAACCCATTCTGTATTTCAAGAATTATCGTAGCATGATTCTCATGGGATTGGGTTTTAGCTTGATTGCCCTTGTCTTGACAAATTACTTTGTGACGGTTATTCGAGCGGGACTACACTATTTATATTTACTCATTTCAAGCAGAAGTTTGGAAGCGAGCTTTGATATGAATAGTTTGTTAGTGAGAAATCTGTTCAATATTCGGGTTTATACGCTTGCTCCTATCTTAGCAATTCCTTTATTTCTGATTGGCGAATTACTTGCTTGGAAGTCTGCCTGGATCAACTTTGAGCAATATCGGGATTATAATGGGAATGAAAAAGGGGATGATCGCTTTGCGACTGAAAAAGAAGTTTATAAACAGTATAAGAAGATCCCGAATAAACAAAAGACATATCCAGGAAACGGTGGTTTTCCAGTTTTACATGAAACAAGAAATAATCTGGCCGGGTGGACATTGCGAACACAAATGATATACCAAAATAGACGGTTTAGTCGTTATCTGACGAATGCGGAAAAGATTTTAGGACTGCTTTCCATTCCTTCAGGCGACTATTATATTGAAGATGATACCATTAGTACTCTAGGTATTGGGATGACTCGTTCCGGTAAAGGGGAGGGAGTGATTGCACCAACCATTGACATCAATAGTCGAGCGGAAATCCAGCCTTCAATGATTATTGGGGATCCTAAAGGGGAACACTATCAGTCTTCTTATAAAACGATGCGTAAACGAGGCTATGCGGTTGAAGTTTTAAATTATCAAGAAATGGACTTTTCCATGAGCTTTAATCCTCTAGCATTAGCTGTAGAAGCCGCTAAAAAAGGCTATTATGAAATGGCTCAAACTCGTGTGAATGCGACCGCTCAAATGATTTATCCTAAAACAAAGGGTGGAGAGCAAGGCAATGCAGAATATTTCCGAAAATCCTCTGTGTCGCTCTTCAACGCTTTGACAATGGCGTTAATGGATCGGGCTCATGAAACAGCTCAAAATGGAGAAGCAGATGCCTGGGACACAATCACTATTCCAAATGTCGCAAAATTCCTGAATGAATTAGGTTCTGAAGAAGTTTTTGTCAATTCTCAAAATGAAATTGTAGAAAATCCAGAACAAGGGGATTTAGTTACCAAAAAGTCTAAGATTACAGTTTATTTTGATAATCTGAGAATGGTTAATCGAAAACAATTCTCTAAATTCAGAGCAATGGCAGACAATGAATTTCGAGCCTCTGCTTTTGGTGGAGATGAAACAAGAGGAAATATTTACTCTAGCATGATTACGGGATTGAATCTCTTCTTGCAAGATAATGTGGCAAAGATGACTTCCAAAAATTCCATTGATATGGCTTCAGTTGGTTTTCCACGTCGTTTATCCATCAAATTCCGTTCTAGTACAAGTGAGAGCTTAGAAAATACATTTGCCTATCAAACTGCTAAAGTGACGATTCTAAGTATCAAAAAATGGGGATTGAAGACGCAAGAAATTGTTCATGTCAAAGAACAAACAGCTCTTGTAGATGGTCACGGATATTTGAATTTTGTGATTGAGCCAAAATTACCAGATGAATTTCAAATCATTATTGACTTTGATTATGAAAACAATACGAATGTTTGGGTTAGAAACCAACGCTTCACTCTTGCAGCTGAAAAAGTATACCAAAAACGTGGCAAAATCATTCAACTGGATCGCTATAGCAAGAAGAAAGTTTTAGATCATGTAGCAATTGTCTCCATTGATAAGCCAGATGGCACTTTGTTAGAAAAAGAAGATATTGAACTTATTTATTCGGATCAGCCAAAGGTGATTTATCTCGTCACCCCTCCTCATCGATCAGAATACAATGCACTGGTTTCTATGTTTTTGGGTCAACTATTCAATGTCAATTATGAGCTGGCTCTTTCAAATGGCGGAAAATGTGTCAACCGGATTTTGCATGTCCTAGACGAGTTTACTAACCTTCCAGCCATTCCTGCAATGGCAACTAAAATCTCCATTGGTTTGGGTCAAAATATTTTGTATTATATGTGGATTCAAAACTTAGAACAGTTAGTTGATGTTTACGGAAAAGAAGTGGCAGAAACGATTAAGAATAACTGTGCTATTCACATGTATATTAAAACGAGCTCTAGTGATACCAATAAAGCCTTTAGCCAAGATTTGGGAACACGAACGATTACGATTCGCAGTAAGTCTGCCAATATCATTGATGAGGCAAATCCAAATGTTTCCTATCGAACTGAGAACCAACCTCTTCTTACACCTACGCAACTGGCTAAGTTGCAAGAAGGAGAAGTTGTTATTTTCCGGTATATCAAAAATCGGGATAAGACTGGTTATAAAACAACTGCAGATCCTATTTTTGCACATGATAAAACTGCTTTTCCTTATCGTTATATGTTCCTTCAGGAAGAATTTGACCGTAGCTTGAAACTAGCTGATATTCCAGTTGATTGTCCTCATCGAGGGTTAGATCTGCAAGAAATTGCCGTAGATGCTTCAACAGCTTTAAATAATCTAATTGATTGGCGAGAACGCTTGAACAGTCGAATTGGTGCTGGTGAAGTCAATCCAAAACTAGCTACTCGCTATAGAAAGAAACCGACTATCACTCAAAAAGTCTATTCAACTGAAGAAGAACTCTATCATGCTTTAGCTCAAGAAACGATTTTTGGAGATGAAGACTACAACAATGATTATTCAGATTTATTTGTGGATGATGTTTCTTAGCCTTGTCTATCTTATATAGTAAATTGTGTAAATAATTATATAATATAATACATAAAAAGATATTTAACTATTGAAATAACTCAATCATTCTGTTATAATGAACATGTATAGGAATTATAGAGGGAGAAAAACACATGAAGAAGAAATCGTTGTTTAGCCTGCTTACTTTAATCGTCATGTTAGTGGTATTAGCTGCTTGTGGGTCTAAAGTAAATAAAAATGGTGTACCAAATATTCTGAAGGATAAATATACTGGGTATTCTAAATTATCAGGATATGAATATCCTTTTATAGCTGGTGGGGATCAGTTAATTTTTGATAAGAAAGAAAATAGTATTACTAACAGCAAAGGTGATAAAACTTATTTTTCTGTAATTCCTGAAAAAGATCTTCCGCCAGCAACTAAAGGCGTGGTTACTAGCTTAAAATCTGAATTAAAAGATACTGAAAATTTCACAATTATTATTAGCAGAGAAAAACATCCTACTAAGAAACAGGCAGAAGCAACCTATCAAATTGCTTTATCAGCTGGGGGTAAGAAAATTCGTGTAATTGAATTGCGAAGAGATTATGCAGCTGAAGGTGGTTATTATGATTTTAGTGGTGAATCTGAATAGAGTAAAAAGTCTCAATTGAGACTTTTTCTTTTGCTCTTTTTCTGAAATGTCCCATTAACACAAAGAAAACTATTATCCTTTAAAGTAAAGATACTTTTAAAGAAAGAAGGTATCTTTATTGAATTATCAAACATATTCAGATTTAGTAAAAGATCTAAGTAAAGATTTTTTTGATATGAATGGACCCACAAATGGAAATATTACTGGAGATAATGCTACTAAATTTGCTCAATTCTATAATTACTGGGGAAATTATCTAGATCCGACTCCAGCTTTCCTGACTTATTTTATGGCTATTCCAGGAGGAATTGGAAAAGCCTTATACCAAATAACCGCTAGCTTAGAACATGTTTTTAACAATATGTTTAAGCTCTTTGGTCTCTTTGGCTATTTAGGTGATCAGAAAACCATTATCGGACAATTCTTTTATTGGTTTCAAATTGTAGGAGTCACGATTTTCACATTGCTTTTAGTGGCAAGTGCTATCACAGGTGTCTTCACAAAGCCGACAAAGTACAAGAATGTGATTGTTAATTTTCTGTTGGTTACTTTTGTTACCTCGGTTATGCCTCTATCTCTTACAACGATTGCGACTGCTCTAGCACAAGATGCTCAAACGATTCAAACGATTTCGGGAGATAAGGGGACAGAATATTCCTCTCTTGCTATTCAACCTATGAAAAATAATGTGGTAGATTTAAAAGTTTTAGTTGATCATGATTTTAATACAGAATTATTCCCAATGGATGATTATGGTTATATTAAACCCGTCAAAGCAGGATCTACAGCACTAAATAAGATTACAGATAGTAAGGACAAGCGAGATACACCAGATTTTGCGACTAAAATTGATTTTGCTGCAAAATACGGAGCATCTAATGAGGAACAACTTAAATATTGGGAAAAGAAAAAAGCAGGAATTAAAGGTCTCTTTTTACATAAGTTAAATTCTAATCATGATGGTGTGGAAACTATCACGACACATAGAATTGTTGATGGATTAAATGCTTTTGAAGCAGTATATCTTCGCTATAAAGTCAACTGGATTGGCATGTTTATGCAGTATATTATTTTGATTGTTTTGCTGATGAGTATGTCTATCAAGTTTGTCAAATCGGTCTTTGATATTATCATGGAAGCTGTTATTTCCCCAATTCAAGGCTATACTTCCCTTTCTTCTAGCAAGAAGTACAAGGAACTCCTACGAACGATAGGAGGGGCATTTGCTGGTATTATATTTGAAGTGGTTATTATGCGAATGACCTTAGAAATTTGTCGAGATTTACCAACTTTATCCGTGACCGCTATCACAAAACTTTCCGGTGGATTCTACGATGGATTGAACATGTGGGAACAATGTCTGGCTGCAAGCATTGTTTATATTGGTGTCTTCTTGGCAGCTATGCAGGGAGTGACCATGATTGAACGTTGGCTAGGTGTCTCAACAGGACATAGCGAGACAGCTCAACAACTGCTCGGTGCAATGATGATGGGGAATGCCTTTGCGACAGGTGCTGGTGCGATTGGTAAAGGTGGTTTCGCATTGGCACAAGGCGCTGGAAATATGGCAATGAAAACACCTGGAGCAGTTAAGAACGCAAGTAAACATGTTGGAAATAGCCTTGCTACAACAGGTGGAGGTATTCAAGGTATTTTTAATGCAGTCAAAGACCAAGGAATAGGAAATACCGTAAAAGGTGGGATCAGTAATGCGGTTGATTTAGCGGAAGTGATGGGGCAAAAAGCAGCGGATTATGCTGGAGGTGTCATGGATAACCTGGATGATAAAGCCCAAACAGGATTATATTCAACTTACAATGCTTTGAAGAATGATGATATTCCGGATCAAGCTCGTTTTAGATCTGGTGATAATAACGAACCTGAATATACCTTGAATCCTTCAGGCATGTATGGCGGAGAACCACTTTTTGAGGATCCTTCCATGGCAGACGGTGGAGTTAGTGATCCAACTAATCCAGTTGCTTCCCAAGCTCCAAAAACACCATCTTCTAAACAAAATTCACCTTCTTCAGCTAGAAATAATTTGAATCAATCCCTTTATCAAATGAATCGAATGCAACAACAAGCTCAACAAGCCGGTCAATATATGCAAGGACAGAGTCATATAAAGGGAGCTGAAATAGAAGATGAGGAAGATAGGTGATAACATGAAGCTTTCTGATAAAAAGATTGTGATTACAGGGAGTTTAAGACCGATGACAAGAGAAGAAGTTATTCTTTTCTTAAAGGAGCAGGGAGCTACGGTACAAGGGTTTATATCAGATCAAACCGATATTCTCATCGTTGGTCATAAGCAGTTGGATCTCTTTCAAATAGATAAGCGTTCCAAAAAGCATGAGGCTGCTCTTTCTCGAATTGCAGAAGGACAAACTATTACGCTTTTATCTGAAGAAGAATTCTTTCAGATCGTTAAGAAGTCTCAATTATGAGGCTTCTTTTTTCGCTGAAATGTTTAATAAATTAAATAACTAATTATCTAATTTATTAAGTGATAGGATAAACTGATTCTGAAATGTCCCATTAAAAACAAAAAAATCATTATCCTTTATACTGCTCTTATCATGATGGAATAGTTAGAAAGGAAAAAGAACTATGAATGAAAAATATGGTATCCCCAGAGACATTAAAGCTCGAATGAAAATGATTGGTTTGTTTATGGCAGACATTAGTTTTGTTGGCTTATCAGGAATCATTGCTTTACGATATGCGACCAAAATTTTTCCTACTGAACAATGGTTTCAAATGATTCTATTTATTGTATTAAGTATGCTGCTGTCTTTGTATCTTGTGTTTCCAGCTAATGGCGGCAAGAAAAATTGGAATACACTTTATCTATTCTTCCGCCGGCGGAGAAGACGATATATTAGTTTAGATTACCAAAAAAGAACAGGAGAAAGATAATGGCGATTCAACGACAAGCAGCGTCTATTCAAGAAAAGCAACCGTTAGGAGGGGCGCATAGAAGTAAAAAAGAATACAAACAAGAATATTTTGATATTCATTCTTGTATTGATTTGCTAGATGTTAAAGCGATTATGAAGAATCCACAGGAGTACATTAAACTAGTGGACTTTGGTTATCTTCAATTTATGGAAATACCTGGAAAAGACTTAGGCTCTTTAAGTTATATTGAAGTAAATCGAACCATCCAAAATTTTGAAAAGTGGTTATCTGAGTTTAATACAGATATTCAATTTGAAGTAACGACTCTTCCTACCAATACTGATGCACAACGGATGCATCAACGTCACTGGCTCAGTAAGGTAAGGCAAGAAAAGAGTCAGTTATCTCCGAATTCTAAGCGCTACTTACAATTAGAAGATCGAGAAAAACTACTACAGGAACAAATTCAGGTAGAAGAAAGTATTCAAAAAGAAATCTATAACACAGAGTTTATTTTGTGGCTATTTGCTTCAACAACTAGTGAATTAGATGAGTTAGTTCGTAAAGCCAAAAGCTACGGAAATAATGATTTTGTGCCTCAGGAGATCACTCACCTGAAAAAGGTTCAAATTATTACACAATATAACAATATGAATGAAAAATTGTAAGGAGGATTTTCATGCCAAAGATTTCAAAACGGAAACAACGAAAGTTACAAGCTGATGGCTATGACTTGGAATTTATCAGTCAAGTGCAACCTCAAGGAAATATTGACTTCAAAAAGCATGACCGCTATTGGGTAAGTGGAGATGGTTGTCATACTGTCCTTCATTATTACGAATATCCTTCAGAGGATTTAGATCAATTTTGGTTGACAGATTTAATGCAAATTTCTGGAACTCGTTCTTTTCTTTCTCTTTATCGAGAAAACAATACAGAGCTTAAAAAAGATATAACGGATTCGATTGAAGAAAAGTCAACTCGAATCACGGGGAATAGCAAACTAACAGATAACCAGCAAGAATTAGATGAAATCCGAGATTTACAACAGCTGAATCGTGAGATTACTAAGAAAAATATAGCGATGTTAGGAATGTATGTTCGTGTCTTTGCTTCAGCTACTACAAAGGAAGAACTCTTTAAAAAAGTAGAGGAAATTAAAGATAAAACCTCAAATTATAAATCAACGATTTTATCAGGAGAATTAGACTTTGAATATCATTCTCCCTTTATTCCTGCTAAATATCAAGTTGACTTGCCAAATAATCGAAAAGGGAGATCCGTTAGAGCCCACGATTTAGCTGGTGGTTACTTCTTCAACCATACCAAGTTAGAAGACCAAAGAGGTTTTTATCTAGGCTGGACTCCTACGAAAGGAGCTGTCAACTTTAACTTTCTTGAGAGAAATGAAAAGCGGACTCGTTCCTTTATGATTCTGTCCGGAAATCCTAAAATGGGGCAAAAATCCTTTTTATTGAAGCATACAGACGGCTTGTATGCAAAAGGCAATTATATCCGAAATTTTGATGCGAATGGGACGTTTACAGAATTAACTCAAAAACAACATGGCTTAATTTTAGATTTATCAGGAGAAGTCAATCGTATTAACATTTTCCAGATTTTCCCGACTGCTACCAATGCAGAGGGGACAGAAGTGGATGAACAACAATCCTATAAACTGCATATTGAAAAGTTGAAAAATATCCTGAAGTTATTGAACGATCAAGTCACAGGAGATGATCTCATTACTTTCGGAAAAATTTTAAATGAGTTTTACATTGCAGAAAACTTATGGTTTGTGAATCCAACTATACATAAAGACGAACTAAGAGCTACGCAGTTAGAGAATGAAGATTATCCAATTCTATCCGATTTTCTTCTCTATTTGGATGACTACAAACGCCGATTAACTCAAAAGAGACAAAAAGATGAAGAAGAACTGAAATCCGTCAAACGCATTTATAATACGTTTAATGAGATAATGACATCTAACACTTCCATGTTTGAAGGCATAACGGAGTTTCAGGATATTTCAACTGAGCAAGTTGTAACGTTTGATTTATCAGGATTGAAAAATATGCCGAACTTATTAAATGCTCAAATCTTTTCTGTTTTGTCTCTTGTATCAGCGGACATTGTCAATAATGGTAAACGCTGCAAGCGGCTCTTAAAAGAAAATCCTAAGTTATCTGAAATGGATTTAGAACACTATATCGTTAATATTAGTGAGGCACAAACTCTCATCAATCCACGCTATGAAACAAGTGTTAAATTATTAGCAGATGTCATTGATTCGATGGGAGAGAACTTTGCAGGAGTTGTCCTTTCCGTAAATTCATTACAAGGTATTCTTTTTGAAGCAGGTTCTGGAAATCATAAAGATCCGTATGTAATTGCTGTAAAACGCATTTTTGAGCTGATGCAATACCGTGTCTTTGCACAAACAGATGAAACAAGCGTACCATTACTTGCCAATGCTTTAACGAGCTCTATGAATCAGTCGGAATTAGAAACGCTCCCCCGACTTAGTAAGGGACAATTATTCATGAATATTGCAGGAGTTGGGAACCTGGTATTCAACCAGCAGTTGCTTCAGTCAGAAGTTCAACGCTATGGTGGGATTCAATAACAAATGAGGAAATGAAATGGATATTGTTGATATTTATATGGAATGTGGAGACTTTCATAAAGCAGTTGAACGTTCTGGTCTTCCTATTCACGTGGCTCATCTAAAATTATTACAAAGTGGTTGTCTAAAAATCCAAGATAAGATTCAATACGGTTCACGAACCGCTAAGCTTGGTGGTATGGCTGAAGAATTATTTCAGAAGTATGTTCCAGATGCAGTAGATGCGAATAAGTATTTCAAGAAAAATAATCCGGTCTATGACTTTTGGTTCGATGGATTGACAATTGATGTGAAATATAGTTCGTTGCACAAAAATAAAAATGGCAGCTCGACATATTGGCAGTTTAGGACTAAAGGGGAGCAAGATTTTATTGTGGCTTTTTTAGAAAAAGAATGTGGTTTAGAATTGCAAGACCCGATTATCTTATTAGTCCCCATGCAATTTTTAGATGAACAAAAAGAGCTTCACATCTCACAATCCGGTCCCTGGTTAAAAGAATTTCAAATTGAGCCTGAGGAATTGTATAGCTTTTTAAAGGAATATGCAAGTTTGAGAAAAGAAGGATTGTTTTAAAAAATAATAGAAGGGATAAATGAAAATGCCTAAAAATATACAAGAGGACAAATCAGAAAAACTGGGTTTCTTTGCTCGTAGAAAAAGAGCGATTGATCACTATGTAGCTGTTCGGAAAGAAAGATCAAAGGAAGTGAGAGATTATTTTGCTTCCGAAGGAGAGTCTGATCCCGAACGATTAGCAGCCCAACGAGAACGAGACAAAGTCTTTGTACAAGGGTTAAAGAAGATTGGAATCGGAGTCATTCTTTTTCTTGTTTTTTACGCTATTTTAAGAACAATCTTAGGGCTTTGGTAGAACAGAGGTGAGGAATTGAAAAAGTGGTTCAATTTTAAAATTGTTCTTTTTCTTGGCTCTATCATTACATCTATTGTGGTCTTTCTGATGCTGCTGACAAGTATTTTGGGAGCTATATCCAGTAAGCAGGATGACTGTTCTACTACTGAAACAACCATTACTTCCAGTCCAACAAGTTCAGGAAATGCCTCTATTGATTCTTTTGTAAAGGAACATGAGAATGCTTATATAGAATCATGGAGAGTTGGGGGCTTCTTACCTTCGGCTTCCATTGCTCAAACAATGGCTGAAACTTCTTTTTCTATGAATGTGCCTTCTTTCGCTTCAGCGCACAATATGGGCGGTGTCAAATGGACTTCAGCGGCAACTTATCCCAAGACTATTGAATTATTTGGCTCTAATGCTGTTTCAGGTAGTGGTTCAGGAACGACTGTTGGAGATAATACTGGTGGTGGTTATACTTGGTTTAAAGATTTTGATGTTGGAATTGTTGGAAAAGCAGAGTTCATGAGTCGTCAAAGCCTTTACAAGGCAGCTATCAATAACACAGATGGAGTTGGGACATTAAATGCAATTGCAGATGGTGGCTGGGCGACTGATCCAAATTATAAGACAACTCTTAATCAAATTTATCAGAATTTAGGAAGTAAATACAAATGGTTAGATGAAAAAGCCATTTCAAAATACGGGCAAAAACCTGTAAACTTAACTGAATCCTCTACCAATACATCTAATTCGTCATCAACCTCTATTTTTTCAGCTGAAGAAGAAAATCCCTGTGAAGATTCTTCAGACAGTGGAAGTGTAGCTGACGGAACGGGAACAGTCCCAGCTGATGCAACCGCTTGGGGTTATCAGCCAGACAATCTACCAGCTAGCTTAAAGCCTTACATTATTGATCCTAAAAGTCTTGGAATGAACTACGGAGGAACGCAAGGCTGGAATTTAACAGGCAGTGGTCCATCCTTAGATGGTCAATGTGTAAATTTAACGATCAGTATGGCAAATAGCATGTACGGACATTCTGGAAATGTTTTAGGAAATGGGGTTGATCAAGCAGGTGCTTGGGCAAGGATATTTGGAAATTCGGTCAAGAAAAAACCAAAAAAAGGTGCAATCTTTTCTAATTCCTCTATTCCCCAATACGGGCATACAGGAATTGTCTGCCATGTCTTCCAAGATGGATCGGTCTTGATTTGTGAGCAGAATACCCCAATAAGCGGTTGGGATTCTTATCATAAGGCTTATACATGGAATTATCGAATTGTCCGCCCAGAAACACAAAAGGCAGAACAATGGACGTTTGCATATCCGGATAACAAAGCGCCAAAATTGACAAAATAATGTATAAAAAGAAGAGGAAGTTTATGTTAGAAAAATCAAAAGAACATTGGGTTTGGGTGATATTAGTTTTATTACTTCTTTTCTTTGCAGGGCTACGAATTGTACAAGTCTCTCATTCTTCACGAAAAGAGCCGAAAACAACACAATCTAGCTCTTCCTCTAAGACGAAGAATTCTTCGACATTAGAGGAGGAAACACCCGATCAACGCAATTATCGTAAAGCAAAATTAAAGCTAGAGCATCCTTATACAGAAGCCTCTCAAGAAGCAAAACAATCAGTGATTGAATCTGTTAATGCTGCAGTAGATGCTATTATCAAAGCTAAGAGTTTATCAGAAGTGAAGGCAACCTATGAGAATCATTTAGCTATGAGTCAAGGTGGAATGATTCAAACTTTTGCGATGGCTATATTAGTAAATCGGTATCAATATCAGTCTTCTCAGTTAGAGGTCATGAAATCGGATAATGATGATGTTGTTCAAGTCATTATTCCTTTAGTTAAAGAAGGAGAAGAGAAATGCTACTTTATCGCAAATTTTAATACAACTGTTAAGCAGATACAATTAACATCTTATATCGGTGGACGTATTGGAGGAACTTACGGGTAAAATAGTTTATAAAGATAAATGATAAGAATTTTAAGTAAATACATAAAAAGTTATTTAATTTTTTATGTATTTTTTCTTGACAAAGTAGTTGAATGTGATATAATAAATATAAAGTTATTTAATATAATACTTAATAACAAAAACAAGTTGTTAAATAACAAAGTGTGTATAAAGATATATAGGAGAAGAAAAATGACAAAGATTTATACAACAAATATAAAAAAGGGTGGAGTTGGAAAAACAACTATAACATTTAATGGCGCATTTTATTTGGCTGTCAAGAAAAACAAACGAGTTTTACTCATAGATTTAGATGATTCTTGCAATTTGACAAAGCGTTTTATTGACTATTACGAAGAACCAATTCCAGAAATTTCTACTGTAAAAGCTTTATTCTCAGATGTTGTTCCAGTTCCTCTTCGATTAACTGATCATTTATCTATTATTGCAGGATACGATCATCTTAATGAATTGACAAAAGAAGTAGAAGCAGGAAAAGGAAGAGGCTACCTACTATCCTGGTATTACAGTCAATTAGATTTTATTGAAGCAAATTATGATTATATTTTAATTGATACGCATAATGATTTCAGCATTTTCACCAATAATGCGATTGCTGTGTCAGACGTGGTATTAGCTATTGCGGACATAGATGAAGATGCTATTGAAAAATTAAAACTAGAAGAACGACAAATTGCTCAATTAACAAAAGACTTTATCAATCCTATGACCAATCAAAGCTTTGTCAATACAAGATTGATTAAAGTTGGAAATAAGGTAGTCAAAAATACAAGTGATTCTCAGGCGTTCAAGCGAGCTTTTGAAGCGATGATGAAAAGAGATAAGCAATTTCTAGGCTATTTTGAAGGACGGAGTTTATTTGGTAAAACAAAAACAACTAGACAACCCTTGACTTCATTAGAAGAGACTCATCAAACGCCCTCTTATCGCCAATTTTTCAAAAATACTTGGGAGTTGTTTGATAAAATCTTTACTCTCCCAATTGAATAATACATTATTTGTGATATAATAAGATAAATAAGAAAATAAATAAGAAATTACATAAGGAGTTTTTGAAATGGCGAAGAAAGAAAATCAAGCTGATTTTATGAAAATGTTTAATGAGGAGCCTCAAACAGCTCCTGTTCAACCCTTACCTAAGAAACAGCTTTCTCCAGTAGGATATGAAAAAAAGAAGCAGGTTACATTTGCTATGACCCCTTCTATCAGGAGTAAGTTAGATGACATTGTTGACTACTATTCTTATAAGTCTGCTTCTGCTTATTTAGAAGAAATGATCAATCAGGAGTGGCAGCGTATTCAATCATAAAAAGGAGAAAAACGCATGTTTATATTTAGTTTTAAGCGTTTGTGGTATTTGATATTTGCGGCAATTGCCATTGCAGGACTTCAAATATTTTATAATCAGTTTGGATTTTCAATGCTTGTGTTACTAATTGTAGGTTTACTTGCTTTAAAATTTTTTCCAGCAGCAGTTATTCCTATTATAATTATCTCTCTATTCGTTTATTTGAATAATGGTTTTTCATTTGTTGCAGACATTATTCAATTTATTTTTATCGGACTTCCGTTGTCTATTGTAATGGCAGGACTTTTATTTCCGTTTGTAGAATCTTGCCAAAGTAAAATTCGTAGATATAAAAAGAAATAAAATAGAAAGATAAATGAAAAGTAAAATTTAATTGTAAAAAGTTGTTCGTTTGAGCAGCTTTTTTTGTCAGAAAAAAAATAAATTTGAAGAGCTATAAGAAAAAAATTACAATTTTCATAAATCATTTTCATGAGGGAGAAGGTTTGTGAAAGTAATAGATGAACGTAAGTTGAAAGACAAATTTATAGTAGGAACTGAGAAAGACTTTTATCGGAACATTAAAAAATATGATGAATCAATGATCCCTGTAATGAAAGCAAGAGGTTATACTTGTATTCGTTCAGCTGAAAGGACTGTTGCGTTTACATTTGGTGAGTTCTGCTTCAGTAGGAGGAAATGGAAACGTGGATCAGAGTGGTATTCACCGGTTGATGAATGGCTGGGGTTAGATAAAAACAGTCGTTATTCTAAAGAACTGATTTATCAAATTGCAGAATTATCTACAATGATGTCTTATGACCATGTTGTTAAAGTTGTGCAAATGATGTATCATGTTAAAATTACAAAACCAACAGTCATTAAGACAGTAAAGTTTGCGTATCAATTGAGAAACCAGTACGAAGAATACCAATATTATCAGGAAGAAGTGAAAAAGAAAGATAAAATTAAAGCTGATATTATTTTTGTGGAAGGAGACGGGGTATTCTTACGAATTTTAGACGAAGAAAACAAAGCTGGTTATAGAGACTTTGCTCATTTTGTGATTCATACAGGTAGTAAAAAAATTGAAAAGAATCGTTGGAAATTGGAAAATAAAAAGAGTATTATGTCAATCAGTAATCGACATGCTAGAGAGATGGTCTTGGATTATCTTTATCAAAATTTTGAAATTACCGAAAATACAATTTTAATTACAAATTCTGATGGTGGTCACGGTTATACACCTTATGTATTTAAAGAATTTGCCAAAGTATTAGGAATAAAACGTCATGAACACTTTTGGGATGAGTTCCATGTTTATAAAGAAATTGACCAAATGTATAAAGGTTATCCGGATGATTTAA
>OBVS01000120.1_pt1 | contig 49528 bp, 69 predicted proteins | sample 1476211 | NCBI WGS metagenome assembly OBVS01 (sample SAMEA2580025, study PRJEB22360) | human gut metagenome | biome: human gut; feature: human-associated habitat; material: faeces | place: Denmark | collected 2008/2010 | reverse complement strand
TCAAAATCCGCCGGTGAATAACCGTGTCGGTTCGAGTCCGACCCTAGGCACCACATTATAATCCTCGTTCATTGAACGGGGATTTTTCTTTTATACTTTTCTATTAATAAAATCAACACTTTACAGCTTTAAACCGAAACTTTCCTACTCTCTTAATCTTATCCAGTATTGCCATTTTTTATGTATTTTTATATATTTTTATGCACCAATTACGCCAAAATTACGCCAGACGGTTTGATTTGTGGTGATTTATATTTCAAAAGGTGTGAAAAATGGCAACGGTTAGAAAACGTGGCGAGAAATGGCGTGTAGAAATCTACCGAGACGGCATAAGAAAGTCTAAAACCTGCTCTACAAAGGCTGAGGCTGTCTTATGGGGAGCGGAAGAAGAAAAGAAAATAGAACTACAAGCCAAAGGCCTGCAGCCTGAAACACTGTTCTCTGATGTAATTAAGCGGTATCTAAATGAAATTACACCTACAAAACGAGGTGAAAAGCACGAATTCAACCGATTAACTAAGTTTTTACGCCACCCTATAACTGATAAATATATTTCAGATGTAACAAGGCAGGATTTAGAGCTTTGGATAAATGAAAGATTGGAAACTGTGAAAGGTGAAAGTGTTCGCAGAGAGCTATCCACTATCGGGCATATATTCAAGGTTGCACTGGAACGATGGGGATATATTCAATCCTCCCCTATGATTGGATTGCAGCAGCCAAAAGCAAGCAAGCCAAGAACGCAAAGATTTACTCAAGAAGATATTGACGAAATAGTTAATATTAGCGGATATAACGAGAGTTTAAAAACAGCCAAAGCAAGAACTGGAGCTGCACTATTATTTGCGATTGAAACTGCAATGCGAGCCGGTGAGATTTGCGGATTAACTTGGGATAATGTAAGCCTGGAAAGAAAGACGGCTTATTTACCAATGACGAAAAATGGCTCTTCTCGCACTGTTCCACTTTCAAAAAATGCGGTGAGAATACTGGAAAGGTTAAGGAATGAAACAGAACAAGGCGAAACTTGCTTTCAAGTGAAATCAAATATACTTGATGCAACATTTAGAAAGCTAAAGAAAGCGGTCAATAGAGATGATTTACACTTCCACGACACTCGAAGAGAAGCTTTGACGAGATTAGCGAAGAAAGTCGATGTGATGACTTTAGCGAAAATATCGGGGCATAAAGACATCAGAATACTTCAAAATGTCTATTACGCCCCGAATATGGAAGAAGTTGCTGAACTTCTTGATTAAGGCAGGGTTTCTTGGGATAGTTCTGAATCACCAAAGAATACTATTTAGAGATATAAAATTATTTTAAACCCTATCTGGCCAAGGATCGGATGTTGTCCACATCATCGCTGGCGGTCTTAGATTTTTTGGGCCAGTAGCGGGGATAGCGGCATCACCTTTTACTTTTGGATCTTCATGATAAGGTGTAAACCTCATAAAGTTAGAGTCGCCTACACCTCCCACATAAACACCTGCCACAGCCCTATTTGTATCATCATCAAACAAGCTAAATCCACAAGAGTCATCAGCTCTAAAGCCAAGAGGGATATTCCCTTGACTGATAACCTCAACTCGACCTGCTTGTCGTGGGCTATAGCCTTTTTCGGTTTTGCCCAGATAACCAAACAATCCCCAAGACAACCCACCCATATGACATGATACAAGGTTGCCTTGCCTGCGGAGTTTAATGTAAGCACCAGGTTTTAGGTTTTTAGTTACAGCATTAACCAAACCTGTATCACCATCTGTGACCATCCATTTTCCGTTGCGTTTTTGCCATTTCCATGCGCCCACTCGGGCGCCATCTGATGATTCATAAATCGTGCCGTTCGGCTCATTCCCTGTTATTTTTCCGCCCGTTGTTTCGGGCTTATCAGGGCGACCACTACCAAGCACAACAGTTATGGCTTTAATATCTCGCCCGATTTGCTCGATGACCTCGGGTAATTGTTGCAAAAGCGTCATTAGCTATTTTTACCTTTTTGATAAGCTGCCTTTAAGTCCATTTCTTTTAAGGCGTTAATTTGCTCAATCACGCCATCTAAACTCTGTTTAAATTCAGTCAGTTTAGTGGTTAATGCCTCAGGCGCAGTGCTTCCGCTTGCTTTGAGTTTACGTAACTCTTCAGCCAGCTCTCTAAACGTGTCTAAATCGGCTGATACCTCACCGCCTAACAGGTCATTTTTAAGTTGGGTTATCTTTGTCTCAATTTGAGCCAAAATCGCTTTATCTTGCTCGCCTAAATACGTTGCAAATTCTGTCAATAATTGTTGGATAGTTTGTGTTGTCATAGTCGTCCTATTTTGTAGTTGAGGATTAAATCATTGATATTAGGGATTACAGGCGTGTATTGTTGATTGGTTAATTTAACCTTGAATACCCTCTTGCCTATTAGTTTTACCTTTATTTTGGGTTTATCTCTAACTTTGATCGTTATTGTTTTATCCACTAACCCACCTCTCTGGTCACATCTGCTAATAGAGCAAAATCTCCACCAGCTAACGTGCGTACTAGTTGATTGCCGTCAATGCTTTGTAGATCCCATTTAGCATTTTCCCAGGTGGCATTTTCGGTTTTATCGTGGCTTATGCTGACCTTAATCAGGTTATTCTCGACAGTAATATCGCCAGTTTTAGTGGATAGTTTGATAATTGGCTCGTTTTTCTTCATTGGCCTAATATGTAAATCAAACCGATACCCACTAAAATCAACCACACTTTCATCTTCATGCGTGACTTCAAACGCCCACCCTTCATCGTCTCCACGAATCATTTCCAAATCAATTGCTTCCATTTCCACCTCCAATAAAAAAACCGCCCGTAGGCGGTATCTCTAATAATTAGATGATTAGATAACAATCTGTCTTTGCTCTTTTAAGTAAGCATAGATGCGATCTAAATCGATTTGCTCCGTTGTTTTGCCAATGTCATCTTGAGTTAATGGCTGTCCAAAAATGCTTTTTGCTGTGGCTGGATCAATCCATTTATATTCCGAGATGATTGGAGTAAAGTCTGTCACTGCCCCGTCATTGTCTGTGCCAGTACCAAGTACATATTTAGCATTAATTGAGCCATCCTCTTGTTTTGAGTATGCCGCAATGACTGAATACATTGGGTTTAAGATTTTGTTAAATGTCGTCATAAAAAACTCCTATTTATTAATAAAAAAGCCATGGTGTTATCCATGGCTATTGGTTAAATGTTTATAAAGCGAATTTGGGCTAAACCTGTAAGGCTTGTCTATTCCAAGGCATTCTGCACACCATTCTGAACAAAAATACTTTGTCTTGCTGTCTCTAATTCTTAAGACAACACCGAGTGCGCCAATAAGGTCATATTTCAAGCCTTTTGTCTTTTCAAAAAATGCCATTACTTCCTCTAGTGAGATTTCTAGTTCAACTAAATCCCATCGTTCTAGAGGTAGTTCCATTCTTTTTTTACGCACTCCCCCATCTCGATTACTTGCGCTAAAACAAGTGTAAATATTAGATGGCTGAGGGTTAGATATTGCTATTTCGCAATGACTGTATGGCCCGTGCGTAAAAATTTTTATAGCATCATCAAAAAAGCGGAATAATGTATTTTTAACACTATTCCGCTCTCGTTTATGTTTGTAAAACGCTAGATAGATTTTATTTTTCATACCACCTCACTAAGATCAACAATTAAACACGGACTTGCTAGACCTGCAATTTCTCGCACTTGCTTTTCAAAAATTTGATACGGTGCTCGAGATATTGTTTCAGGCGCTAAGTTATTACCGACTTTTATAAAAAATTTATTATCCACAACATTAAATGTGATAAAAAAATCATTAATATAACCACTATCAGCCATATCGCCATAAGTTGTTATTGGCAATGCTACACCTATTTTTCTCACATATTCGAATTTATAATTAAGTGATACTGGTGAAAAATTTAAAAAATCACTTATAAATACTTGGTCGATAATTTTAACATACCGATCATTTGTACTAAATGTTATTTTATTATTTTCTTTAAACTCTACTCCGTATGACCTATTTCGCCTCAATATACTTTCATCATATTTTATTTCATTTGCGTAAATCATTTGGGCTAATACTGCATTTATCCTCCCATTTTTTTTATAATAATTATTATAAACTCTCGTTTCATTTCTATTTAATGGGGATATATTCCGTTTATAATCTTTACCAATATCTGTTGTATCATAAACCAAATGCAGTCCGCCACTCTCTAACATATCAGAGCAACTTATTACAGCAGGAGGATTTATTCGTTTAGCTAAAAAAATCCCGTTATTTGGTTCTCTCACGGATTTTTTAAATTGTGGTGTAATAATGCCATAATTAGTCATCTAAAACCTACCAAAACTCTAATATTAATATTTGCAGACATATTCCTATCGTCTCTTTCTGTTAATCTACGGATTATTTGAGCGTAAACAGTTAAATTACGAGGTCTTATATAAACTTTAAATGTTATATGTGATCTTCCGTCCCATCTATCTAATTCTTTATATAAGTCATAATAATTTATAAGTGCAGTATATAAACATTTATTACTATCTCCAAAATAACCGCACATTGGAATAAATGCAAATTTTAAATTATTCTCCCTAAAAAAATGTATAACTTCCGCAGGCAATAAAAATTCATAATATTGTTTATTATAAGGCACTGATAAATCAATTTGTCTAACATATTCAATTGATTTCGATACAGGCTTCGTTAATACATATTGATTATTATATTGGGTGAAATATATTTCAGAAGTTCGGTCGTATGCCTTAAAGCCATATTTAGACATAAGATTTACTCCACCCTTGGTTTAAATCGATATTTTCAGGATTGTCCGATTTATCTATTTGCGCTTTCAATACTTCTGCATTTCGATAATCGTGATCGACTTTACCTTTAATGGCTTGCGCCAATGCTTTAAATGTATCTAAATCAAATTGTACCCAGTCGTTCTCAATAGTTTTCCACTGTCTCGGCTCAAAGGTGCCTAATACAATTGTTAGCCCCATACCGTCATATTCTTGGCGTGCCACTTGGTCGGTATGAAAATGTCTAACTTGACCATTTGGTAAAGTGACCTCAACACCAGTTCTAGTCGCTTGTAAGCGGCGATCCTTAATAGTTTCCCATAATTCAGCGCGTTTCTTGGCGAGGTTTTGTTGGATTAAATCCGAATCGATTTCCCAATCGTGTTTTTCATCGTTCCACTTGTGGTTTTCGCTTGGTTTGACGCCACTACAACCAACGGTATATTTATCTATACGCCAAAAATGCCCTTGAGTATCAAGTGTTTCTTGGATTTTTTCGAGCTCCTGCTCTGTGATAAGACAGGTTTCATCTGTGATCTCTTCTTTTCGATTGATTACAGATACTAACTTTTGGTCGAATAAAAATACTTGCATCTCACTTCTCCTTTATTGTTCTTGAAGTGTTTTTGGTTCATGCCAAACTTGTGACATATGATCTAAGTCATAATCACATTTGACTTGTTTTTTATAAAAAGGCGAGCCATCAACGGTTGTCAATGCTCGCAACGCAAACAAGCTCGGATCAACACTAAATCTAGGACAATCATTGACAGTCAAAAATGTTACTAATGATTCTCCACGTGCTAAAAATGCTTGTTTATCTGCCCAACTCACAAGCTCAATTGTGGTATTTTTATTGATGTAATCAATAGTCAAACGCCCAGCAATATGCCAGGCGCAGATAGGTTTTTCTGTAAACGATTTATCAATCGGTACAGGTTCATCAATGTAATACATAACTCTCCTTAGGATAATTTACCAACTCTAACAACCTCTGCTCCACCGTCCCAAACGTGTAACGCTCTTGTAGCGCTAGATAACTCAATACCACCGCTTGCATCTCGGCTAATCAGTCTAAAACCACCATTAGACTGCACCTCAAATAAAGTGCCCAAATTACCGTTTAAGCTACCAATTTTAAGCGAGCCACCAGTGATAGCGCCTAAATCAGCACTAATTGCTGATAGACTAGTTACATTCAGTCTATCAGCCGTTAGAGAGCGTGCTGCAACGTGATTGGCACCAATACTCTCAGCCGCAACGTGTTTAGCCGTCACTGCACCAGTTGCAATCTCATTAGCGGTAACACTATTAGCCGCTAATTGTTCGGTAGTGATTGTTCTGGTGACGATAGAGCCACCGTGAATGGCTGTTACACCTGCATTTTGCCACGCACTAGGACGAGTTGCGTATTGGGTACATTCTTCAAGCATTGCTCTCATTAAAAGCAGTCGTTGCAGTCCCTTGCCTCGACTTGCAATAATAAGCCTTACAAATCCACTTTCTGGAGCGGTGAATTTCGAGTAATATCTAGGCATATTGACAAATCCGTGATATCCATTATCTTGCGAACCCTCGCTATGAATTACCGAACCTGTTGCATTTAGCCTGCCTATATCTCCACCACTGCTATTCAATGCGTATATTTCAGTCTCTGGTCTGCCTCCGTGTACGGAACAATAGAATGAGAATATATAGTTTTTATTAGGAATTAGCTTGACATCTTGAGCTATGCTTACAGCCCAAGCGTTATCTCCTGATCCGGTATTAAGCCAGTTTACACAGCGGTCCGTTTTGACATCAACTCCAGCGAAGAAATCACTATTAAAGCCGCTTTTTTCGTGATCCAGCCTAAAATCACCAACCGAGAAATCATGGTTAGGTGTTTGAATATCCTTCCACCCGAACGGCTTCCCATTGTTGTCTGGGAAAAATACAGGGTTGTATAATAGATTTCCACCAAGACCGATTGCCATTTTGTCAGCAGTAATCTGCCCTGCCGCCATGTGTTCAGCCCGAACCGCTCCGGCTTGTAATGCACCAGCTCCGATTGTGTTCGCACCAATTTGATTAGCTTGCAACGTGCCTACTAATTGAGTTGTATTGATTCGTATGCCGTTTACATCAACCCCATTTTCGATGTATTTACTTCCGTTCCAAGTGTATAGTTTTCCATCGGCGGTATTATAGACTTGCTTGTAGCCTATAAATTTATTGACGTTTAACCCTGTTACGGTTTTAGTCATTTCAAGGTTTCTAGCCGGCAACGCAGTATCAATTACCTCATTTACGATGTTTTGAGATAGTTTTTTATTCAACACCTCTAATTCGGCATCAATATCTACCGCACTTTCACCTTTAATTCCTGACTGTTGATTAAATGGGCCAACATTCACACCACGAGCATGTCGCAACCAGTAATATCTAACCTGTTTTGCGCCAACTTCGTGCGTGTACATTCTTGCCGTGACTTTTGTCAAACGCTTGGCAGTTTTAATATCATCTGTTTCACTGGCAAAAATTTCTGTCGCAGTAACATCATCAACCCAATCCCACTCAAGCGTGATATTACCCAGACCGCCAGTTGTTCTTACGCCTGTTGGTGCCGGCGGTTTATTGATGGTAAAGGTCTGAGTTTTTTCGCTTAATAACTGCCCATTCTCATTTTTAACCTGGATAAGGACGCTATAATCCCCATTTTCGAGACTGTCTATATTAAGATTGGGATAGGGTTGCCCTAATCGCACGTCATATAGCACACCGTCTTTGTAAATGCGGATATCGTATTTGACGATGCCATTACCGCCAGTCACGCTGCTGTCAACTGATACGCTACCATCTGCATTTACTGCCACACCAATGTTACTAATTTGCGGTGTAGTAAGTACGGTCGTTCCTACTGGCTCAAACTTGGCGCCATTATCAACAATAGCCTCTTTTTGTGGCTCGTGTTGTAACGCCATAATGGTGTACTTGCCTTTGCTCTCCTCTTTTACAGATAATGCCTTAAATAATTGGCTTGTTACTTGTTGAGTAGTCAAAGACCATACGCCGTAGAGTTCCAAGCCTACTGGCGGTTGATCGAGTGTCACCTCCGCACCATTTACAGAAATAATTTTAATATTTTGATGTTTAGCATTGGCATTGATATAGCTAAGATAACTATTGCCGCTAAGGGTGATTTCACGATCTAATGTTACGGTCATGCCATTAATAGCTAAAACTCGACCACCAATATTAGTACCTGCATAGTGCGTATCAGCGACTTTGATAATATCGCCAGGGATATGCATTAGCCCTTCTGCGCCAACAGTAAAGGTAACGGTTTTGGTTTCTAATTTTTCGGTTTGCAGCAACCATAGGGCTGTACGGTGCGCTTGCCCTCTTGATGTACATCCAAAAGCCGTGATTTTCTTAACGTTTAATCCGTTTTTACGGATAGATTCGTCATCAGAAACATATTCAATCGCCTTTTCATAGCTATTCTCTTTATCTGCATATTCGACTTGGATTGCGTTGTGGCGAGATTTTCTGGCTGAAAATGTATAACTAAATCCGTTTTCATCCACGTTGGCATTTGTATAAGTCCAGACTGGATCTGCAGGTCTATCCATTACCACGGTTAGTTGCTGACCATTCCAAACTGGCATTGCACGGAAAATTGAGCAAATATCATTAATAACTTGGTAAGCAGAGCGTTGTTCAGTTAACCAAACATTACAGGTAAATCGTGGCTCTTGCCCGCCAAATCCATCTGGTACTAATTGGTCACAATATTGAGCGACTTGATATAACGCCCATTTATCCGCACCAAACTCACCAAGTCTTCCGCCCAAGCCATAGCGTTTATTCGTCACCACATCATATAGCACCCAAGCTGGATTATCTGTCCAGTCAATTTTAAATGTGCCATCCCACATACCTGTATATTGACGAGTACGAGTATCATAGTTGCTTGGTACTTTTACTTTTAAACCAAGTAGGTCATAAGTGCGAGTAGGGATATTGCTAAAATACTCCGAATCAAACTTAACCCCCATTAAAGCCGTATTTGGATAAGTAAACTCGGTATCAATAATCTCAGTGTAGCTAGACCAAATGGTATTATTTTGTAGGCGCTGTGTTGTGCTATCCTCTGTAGTTCTCTCGACTTTGACAATAAATGGCACGCTAGGCAGATTGTCAAAAGTATGATGTTGCAAATACTGAGAGCTATACTTGCCACTAATTGACACAGGGTAAGTTCTTGAGCCAATAGTAATGACAAAGTTTACGGATGTTCCGTTAGTGTCACCATTATCTTCTTGTTTAAAAAGCGATTGGACACCGATAGTCAAGCGTAATCGAGATACTTTGCTATCGGTCACGGTTCTTGTAAGCGGTAGATTTTTCTTAACTAGAGTGCCAACACCGACCTCTTTTTCGGAGGTGTTAAACCCAGCCATTAAATCCTGTACTTGACCGCCTACACGCCCCTCTACCTGCACATTTTTGAAATTATAAGAGCCGTCTTTGTTTTGTACTGGCGTTTTGTCAAAATAGATGGATTTCATTCCATCGGCTAAACCGTAAACCTCGCCCTCAGAGATTACTTCAACAATTTTGACAAGTTGTTTACTTCTTCCACTCTCTTTTGCCTCGACTGGAGTATGACCGCCACCACCGCCACCTTTACCCATTGAAAACTCCTTAAATTTCAGTATCCATCGTTTCTACACCCTGAGATATAATGAGAGAGCCTACCCTTATTCTCCCATACGCCAATGGCATAGGTTTTCCCTGCGCTGTCATATTCGACAGGTTCGAAAATGCCGTAGATTGTTTCTTTTCTTTTTCAGTGCCCATTTTCATTTCTGGCATTTTTGTGAGCATTTGAGCAACACCGCCCAATAATAGAGATGCCCCAACAGAGCCAACTATCCAAGCCGCATTGGTACTGATAATGCCAGCAAGTGGCCCTAAAGCGATTGCACCAGCAATAATTGCGACACCCGCAATCACGCCAAATAATCCGCCACGTTTTGAGCCTTTTAAAACAGGTGTAAAATGGACTGTTGCATCATCTTTTAGTTTGTGACTCAGCCCTTGCTCAAGATAGCGATTATCAAAGTAGTCTCGCCCTACTCGCACGGTAAATAGCCCTTGTTGAATGAATTGGCGCAATTTAGGAATTTGGCTCGTTAAGGCTTGGACTATCTCTGCTGTAGTTTGGCAATCTAGCCTAAATTCAGATCCAAACTGTTTAAGGCTGCCGTAAAATCTAACGTTGACCATTCTCTGTGTCTCCAAATGCTGTGGGTGTGTTTGAGCCAATAACCATCGTACAAATCACGCTTAGATAAGCGTTTTGGCGCGTGATGAAGAACCATCTGATTTCCTACGTAAACCGAAGCGTGATTAGGCACATCTGAACCAATACTGATTAAAATCACATCACCAATTTGTGGCTCGCTAACTTGCTCAAATCCGTGCTTTTCCATATTGTCTAAGTAGAGGTCGAAACCATCTTCCCACCAGTATTCTTGCCGCTCAAAGTTAGGGAATTCACGGCCAGATAACCGGTAAAAATCTCTAAACAGGGTGTAACAATCCATCTCACCGTGATTAAAGTCACGACCGATTAAGAATGGGATTTTCGGGAAGATATGAATTTGCTCATCGCAAACTAGCCAAAAATCTAACTGGCTATATAGCTGTGTTTGTAAATCGGCTTGGGATAACTTTGGTTCGCCTTGTGGATGTGAGTGGACTAAGGCGAGAACTTCACCTTTCTCACTTGCTGCAATGTAATCTTCTGGCGCAATCTCAAAATGATTTTCCTTATCTTCTGCCATGTTTTCGCAAGGGATAAAGACTTTTCCGCTATCCACTAAAACAACAAAACCGCAACTTTCTTGCGGTTCTTTTGATTTTGAATAACTAATAATGTCGTTATGTAATTTGCCGTCCATTGTTACCCCAACTTATCAACGCTAACAAATCCACCATAGTTATGCGTATTGTTTCGCAATTTACACCCAGTCAATAATCCACTGCACTTATCCTTTTTAGGATCTGTGGTTGGTTGGTCTTTTTCATCTGCAACTGCTCTGCCTGTATAGCCACACTCAGAGCTACGATATAGCCAACTACAAGTAGATGTAATCATTCTTGCGCCAATTAATGCGTTGTCGGTTTCAGATGGCAAAGCCAGTGTAAATTGGGCAATATCTCGATTTAATGAGGATAATTGCTCAATCACAAAGTAACTTAACGCCTCTTGCGTTGGATCTGCTTTTTTATTGCCATTTGCAAAATTCACCGCATCAAGATAGTGCATATAGACTAATCTGCGTCTGACAATTCCACCCAAACATTGATCAAAGCGGTTACAAAGTGCGGTAATAAATCCGTTAATATTTCCTAATGTAAGAGTTGGCCGATTACTTGGGCCATTACCTGACATTTCAAAACCATCTGCTTTTACAGCAAATGGCTCAAATGTTTTGCCTTGCCATACGATAGATTGTGATTTTTCATTGGTGCCGGCATAAAAGCGATATAATTCACCATTCATACCATCATTATCTTTTAATCCTCGTAAATCCACTTCAAACAACTCAATGAGCGCATTTTGTTCGAGTTTGGCGAGGTCGAGTTTAAATGCGTTGCTAATTAATTGTGGCATTTTTACCTCAATAAAAAACCGCCCATAAGAGCGGTTGTTTGTTAGTATTATTGTGTTTATTCCATGTTGCAGGTAAACCCTACTCTATAGGAAAATCTAATGGTTGATCTCCGTCATAGCGTCATATAAGATCTAATAAAAACATCAATAAATCTTATGACTTTAAAATATCAACCAAAGGAAAAATCGGTTTTAATGTGTGACTTTTCTCAATTCAAGTCACCAGAAATGACAAAGGTTCGCCCTGTTGTTGTCATAGCTCGACATAAGAGAAACAGAGAACTTGTTACTGTTATCCCATTGAGTACAACCGAACCTAATCCCCTAGAAAATTATCATTATGCGTTACCTGTAAATCCGCTACCAGACAAAGCAAATATTCAATGTTGGGCAAAGTGCGATATGGTTTACACAGTGTCACTATCTAGGTTAGATCGATATAAGATTGATAAAAGAACCTATATCGTTCCTGTTGTGTGTGACGAAGATTTCCAGTTGATTAAAAATTGTACTGCAATAGCCCTAAAACTAAGGTAAAATCTTACCCGTACCCGAGAGGGGCTTGCAAAACCAATTTGAAAAACAGTTGGTCGATTAAACAAAGGCGATAACAAGCCAGTTTAATCGTGAAGTGGGGAGCATTAGGCTCCCCTTTGTTTTTCTTCTTTCCCAAAGTGCGGTCGGATTTTTCGTTGTTTTATAGGATGTCTAGCTGAAATCCTGTTGCTTTAGGGTTATAGGCTCGAAGATATTTTAAGACACGCCAGTTATTTCCTTGCTCGCATTCAAATTGCTCTGTAATGCGTGTCAATACGTTATGAGCCTGACGGAGAGTGCTGCGATATTCGTAAGCCATGTCATGAACTGGTGCAGCGTAGTGCGAACCAATTTGTTTTAATGCTGGGTGAAGTACTTGGCAAAGTTCCGTGCCACGCAATAAAGCAAACCACGCCCAAACGAGCTGTTGCAGATCATGCTCTGTAAATTCACGGATGAATAGCTCATCTTTTTTCTGTTCAGTGATTAATTCCCCTTCTAAAATTATCTTGTGTACATACTCTACTGCTTCAGGGAGTTGTTCAAGGGTTAAATCTTCGATTGATTCCACATTAAAGCGTTGATGGACTAAATGATAAGCATCGGAATAAATCAAGCCTTTCTTGCTGACTAACATATTTACGGCATTACGCAGGCCTGTGCGATCATCTACCGTAGTTTTACGTTCAGCTTTACCATTAAACCAATAATTATGTAACGCTTGATAACACTCTTTTTTATATTTGATTAATGTGTCACGGATTTCTGGGTTACAACGATTAATATCAATACCAAATAACCAACCGTTTAAATATTCGATTGGCAAGCAGATCATTTGATAATTCTTACTATCGCTTCCAGTCATATTCATGATGAATATAACTGAATTTAGCACATCGTCACGTCTAATTCGATTGTATTGCGATTCCCATTGAATGCCGATATTTTCACAAATTGGCTTCATAGCGACATAGTGATTGCCATTTTGTTCAACGGTAATTAATGACTGATTGTTGAATGAAATTGTTTGGGTTGAGATTTGATTAGACATAACTGTCTCCTACTGTTTCTTCGATATTTTTAAGATGCCGCAAGTTGGGCGCCAAGTGGTTCGAAGGCTGCAGTAAGTCAGCTGGACATATTCCCCTTTCGGGTATTGTATTAGTCGCCCACTCGGCATAGATAAGATGTGGTTATGCGCAATGAATGTTTAATGGCAATAAAACAAACAAGGTTACTGAATTTCACGCATAAAAAAACCGCTATGCTATCGGGAGCGGACTAACCGCTTACTGCTAATAAGGCTTCGACACCTTGAGCAGATAACTATCTGCTTGATAAAAATAATAATAAAAAAAGCCTGCTTTGTAAACAGGCTTTCTTGTAATTATTCACTTTTAATTTTGGGCGTTCGTCTATGGATTACAACTACTTTACTTTTTTCAGGATTTTTCTGCTCAAGCAATTCAACTTTCTTATATTCAATCTTCGTTTCTCTTGCGAGTGCAATAGCAAAACGATATTCAGCATTGGCTTTGGAATTATGTTCGTTAATTTGATTTAATCTTTCTCTCGCTAGCTGCTTTTCTTCCGCAGTAATTAACCTCACTTTTGAACCATTAACATCTCTGATCCATTTTCTACGAACAAAACGTTTTAAATAGCTAGGTGAATCTAAATAATATCGCATAGCACCTCGAACTACTTTTGATAACTCATCATCACCAAGTACGGCAAGCATATCATCGATAATTGTAGGAACTAATGGTTTAGTATCGAAAAAGACATTTGGAAACCGTTCTTTTAACTTAGCTAAATTTGCTTTGATATTATCTCTTCGACCCATATCTTACCCCATAAAAAAACAGCTTCCATTGGGAAGCTTTTTTGTTAAGGTTTCGACACCTTAAAGCTAGATTATCTAGCTTGGGGAGGATACTAAGCTTTAAATTTTGCTCTGTCAACTAATATTAGTTTTTTGTTTCTGGGGTAAGATTGCCGTTTACAATATCAAATGCCCTATGATAACAATCGTAAAGAATTGAATACGCCATATCTGCATTTTTATCACGTTTTCCATTTTCTAATATATCCAACACCTCTTTTACGGCTTCAAGAGCTGATAATAAATTTTGTTTGGATTGAGAATCATTTTTTGTTGTCATTGCTAAATTAATGATCCCTGTACAAGCATTTAATGCTAGTTTTATTGCATTAATATCTTTAATTTCCATATTTTCCCCATACTCTTTTATTTAATGCATCACGTAAATGCCGCCCTGTTTCTTCCCAAGCATTGTTAAAATATTTATACTCATTCGGCTCTATTTCAATTGTAGAAGATACGGAAACAACGGGGGCAATATTTAATATGGAACCAAACCCCAACAAGAAATTGCTAATGCAATGGGTGTGTTTAGGTTTTTTCATATCCGTTTCCTTAAAAAAGTTAAAAATCCCTCCTTCAGCACAAAAACAAAAGCCCACAAAACCAAGGTTAAGCAGGCGCATTCCTTTCGAGTGCTGTTAAAGAGCGTGATCTATAAAAAAGATCGCACTAGATAATAGATGAAAAGTTTTCTTTTTACAAGAAATTGCTTGCAATGACTAAAAAAGAAATAAAATCTTACCGCATGAAAAAGCCCCTTTGTAGTCAAGGGGCTTTATGTGTTTTATTGGCTAATAACTAATTTCGACTTTTGCCCTTTATTTACGGTTACTTCTTTGAAAATATAACCACCTTGTGGTTGAGGTCCATAAGGCCCTGCAACGCTCCATCTAACTTCTGTAACTACAATGTAGTTCCCTGGTTTAACCGATTCAAACACAAAATTACCATCGGAGTCACAAGTTGTTGAACGCTTAATGCTCTCAAACTCAGGTGCCTCTGGATTAAATGTGTCTTTTGATTTAATGCGAGATCCAAGCCACATATCAACCGGATATTTAGCCTCAATTCTTGCATTTGAGTAAGGTGATGACGGATACAAATCAACATTTGAGCCAGCGCAATTCACGATGCCACCACCAACTTGACGTAAAAAGGCGTTTCCTTGTAAAACTTCACTTCCGCTTTCAAGTTGTTTTTTCGCCAAATTAGCATCAAATTGATAAGGAATGTTAACTTGTTTAGCTGGTTGCATTGCTGCGGAACATCCAGTTAATAGAGTAACCATAAATAACGGGAGTAGTTTTTTCATTTTAACCCTCATAAATAAATCAATTTAATAATCAATTATATTGGATAAAAGACAAAAATCGTTGATCAATATCACAAAACCCCAAATTAATCGGTTTTTGTTATTATCCTCGATAGTAGGCGCCGCCATTACGACCAAAATCACGTTGAATGTTTTTGCTATAACGTTCATCCGCAATTTGATCTATTAATTTAATGGTGATTTCTAAACCATCGCCAGTTTGTTTTGATTCAACCTCGGCTTGTGTAGGCGCACCATTATTAATTACGTTCACCTTGATATTGCTCGGTTGGTTACTTGTCATTAAAGGCGCAGCATAAGACGAACCACCGCCAACGGCACCGCCAACAGAAAATCCTTTTGGTTTAGCTTTAGTTTGGTAGTTAAGGTAATTTAAAAAGTCCACACCCAAAAGCGATGTCGCCTCTTTTGTCATCACATACTCACCTTTGTGTACCACTCCAGCTGGCTGGTATTTCCCACCATCACCAGTGTATCCACCGGTGGCAAAACCGACACTAGTTATCTGAGAAATAAGGTTTACGCCCGCGCTAGCAACAGCAGCCATATTTGCAAACTTTTGAGCAGGGGTAAGCGCTGTCGGGTCAGCTAATGCTTGCGCTATCGCTTGAGATAATTTGATAGACGCTTCAGCGATGGCAAATCCTTTAGATATTGCAAACATTGCCTTGTACGCCGCTGACTGTTTGCCTGATGATTGCGCGATCATTGACGTCAAATTGCTGAATGCATTGCCTAGCTCGTTTAATCCCGAGGCGTACTGATTCATCTCTTGCTGGAATTGATTATTGCTATATCTATCAATAATCTCTTTGCGTCGTCTTTGATAATCTTCTTCCCCTATTAATTTTTGCTCATTGAATGCTTGTAATTGAGCTAGCTCTTGCGTTTGCTTGTTTTTCAACTCTTGAGACGGGTCATAAATACCTTGCACTTGGGCCAATGGATCTACTGCGTTTTGAGACATTTGATGAGCATAGCCAAATTGAGCTCTTTGTTTTGCTCTTATTGCCTCTAATTGGTCTAGCTGTCCAGAACCTTGCAACTCCCTAATAGCCTTTAATTCATCGTTAAGATTAGCTTTTAATAACTTCTCAGGTGCATATTTACCAGCGAGCTCCAATCTTTGTCGAGCGAATCTCTCTGTAATCGCAATCTTTGCTGTCTCATACTCTTTAAAAGATACAACGCCTTTTTTGTAATGCTCCTCTAGACGTTGATACATGCGAGATTGTTCCAAATCAATCTCGGTTAGAGTTGAGCTATTCTTTTTACGTATTTCATCATAGAAGTTTAACCAGCTATCTCGAGCTCTCTCACCACTTGAACCACCACTAACTTTAACCGTATTTTGGCTCAAGTAGTTATCATAAAGCGCACTTTGAATCGCAGATAAATCGCTTTCCGGCACTTTGTCCTTGTAGTTTTCCAAGCTCTTTTGTGCTTGTAGCCTTGCTCGCTCAGCCGGGTCTTTTGTTTCTCGGATTTGCTTATCGAGTTTCAATCCGGCAATAATGCTTTGCCCTTTTTCGCTAATTCCTCCGTTTGCGTTTGGCAGTGTTTTTTTCAACACATCCAAATTGCCACTTGCGATCGCGGCAACTGCTGCGATCTTTGAAATACCGCTTGCGATCTTAATAGCTCCCGTTTCTGCACTTGGTGCAATCACGTTGAACCCACCAATGGAAACATTTAACCCGTCCATGCTAATTTTAGACGTATCAATGTTTGGGAATAAGCGTTGAAACTCCCCTGTGATACTTAATAAGTCAGTATTTAATGGAGAAAGCGCATTATTAAGCTGTTCCACGCTAACGCCAGCAAGTAACATCTCATCACGGAATTTTTTTACCGATTGACCAGAAGTCAATGACTTCTCAGCAAGCTCGGTTAACAGATTCCCGAAAGCGCTGTTTTTAATGTCGTTGATTTCTACAGCGGCCTTTAGATCTCTTTGTAATTTACCGATTTCCGCTTCCGTCTTTTTATAATCAAAAAACGGATTTCCACCGCCGTAACTTTCTAATTGAAAGTTTTTATCTGCAATGTCCGCCTTGATTTTCTCAATTTCATCACGTTGCGATTTCAGACCATCAAGCTGTTTTGTCAGTTCTACACCAAGACTGGCCGCGCTTAAATCCTTATAAGATTTTTCCAGTAATTGATTAGCACTTTCCAAATCCAACGCACTTCTGCGTGCTTGTTGGGCTTTTTCATGAAAATAGAACAGCGCACCGGCAGCAATCGTAATCACCCCAGCCGGTCCACCAAGCAAACTAAGCGCGCCACCTAACCCATTTTTAAGCACGCCGGCTAAACCTTGGCTGGCAATCGCCTGTCTTGATGTGGCTATTGCGGCGGTTGACATAGATACAGTGTATTTAGCTAATTGCCCAACAAGCACGCCTCCAATAACAACGGAAAGCGTATCAAAATTCTTGGCAAGAAAACTAACCATTTCCGCTGCGCCAGAAAATGCACCGGTCGTTTTAGCAAACTCATCGACAAATTTCATCGTTGAGTTTTCCATTTGTTGCATAGCTTGACCGAACGTTAATGGCATTCCCTCAAATTCTTTCGCAATTTTACCACTCGCGGTTTCCATAGCTTTAAAGATAATTTCCGAGGTAATCTTACCTTCCGAACCTAGTGCTTTGATTTCGGCGCGAGATTTCCCCATATACTCAGCAATCGTATCAAGGATAATCGGAGCCGCTTCTGCAATCGTTCTAAATTCATCCCCTTGCAATCGACCAGAACCTAAAGCTTGCGATAACTGAAAAAGTGCGCTTGCTTGTTCTTGTGCCCCAACGCCACCGACCGCCATCGCTTTGTTCAATGTTTCAGTAAAAGTCAGAATCCGCTCTTGGCTATAACCGTAATCTTTCAATGCTCGAGCAGAGCGAGCGTAAATTGTGGTTGTCGCCTCTAAATCAGCTCGTGTGCGTTGTGAAATAGAGAAAAGCTGGCTTTGAACAGCTTTATATTCTTCAAATGAATTCGTGACAAATTTCACCTGTGCAGCAAGGGTTTTCATTTTGTCGGACATTTGAATAAATTGTCCAAGTCCTTGAATTCCCAATCCAGCTGTCATTAAGACTTTTAATTTACCCATTACGCCTAAAAGAGATTGCACTGAGCGCTCAGTAGATTTTGCGTTATCCGTAACCGAACGAATATCACGATTAACTTTATCAACCCCTATAGAACGTAATTCTATGCCTAATTGTGCGAAATCTGCCATAATTTACCTCTATGCAACAACTTCCTTAAAGGTTGCTGTTAGCGTGCTATATCCTGTTTTTTTGGTTTCATCCCATTCACCACAGGTAAACAATCCTTTTTTATCTCCGTAAGGTTGCCACGAAAAGGCTGTCACCCCACGACATTCATCAAGGAACATATCTATTGCCTTGATCTTTTCTTCTGAACCACTAAAGACCACATCGTAGGTTCTTAGGTTATTATTAATGCCATCTGATTGTCGCTGTTCATAACCGTCACCAAATCGAATAGTATTTACATTCGGCTTTTTTTTCCGCTTCATATTCCAATCGGCTTGCCAAGTAAATTCTTTCATATTCATTCCTTAGTAAAAGATTCAAGCCGAACCTTGAGCTATTCAGCTTGAATATTCAACCACAATATATCAAGTCGTTTAATCACCTCAATCTCCCATCTTGCCAATGAAGTATTAGTCAATTGAGACCATGCCAATATTTCACTAAAAGTAATAGGATTAGCGGACATTCCGCACTGACGGGAGGAGGATACGGCATAAAAATACTCAAGCAAATAACCCACCGCGATATTGGGCGGAGGGTTATTTAGCTCTTCTGGCGTTATGCCTAATTGTTGCTCAATAACTTGAAGATGCTCGCGTTGTGTCGCTTTGGAATTGTCTGGTCGTTTATCAAGACGAAATTCTGCCTGAGCAAACTCGTAGAGATGTTCGATCAGGCCTTCAAGAAATTTCCCAAGTCTTCTGACTGTTCAATAATTTGTTCAGCTAACCAAGGACACTGGGTAAGCAGCATTTTCACATTGGCGGGGGTAAACTCAAGAGGAGTTCCTTCCCATTCTAAATTCTCCCAGCTAGCTACGCGCACAATGGCGTTTTCAAGAGCTTCCGATTTCAATTCAGAGAGTTCTTTAAATTGTGGTTTGCGGGTGCGCTGGTTTTCAAATTCTTGCTTTTGTAATTTGCGTAAGACGTTAGATTGAAAACGCTGTACAACATCACTTTGCGAGGCATAAACATCAATCATTGCTCCAGTTCCTTCCCCAGTAATCGGGTGAGTGACTTCAAAGCGATAAGTATTTTCAGAGGCTTTAACAGTATTTAATTTAGAAAAGTCCATTGTGTTTTCCTTATGAATTGGATTGAAATAAAAAAACCGAAAGTGATGAACTTTCGGGGTTTGTTTTCTATAAAGTATGACTAAATTTCACCGCACTTTAGGCTAATGAATCTTGAATAATGAGTGTTGTTGGTTTCTTTAATACATCATCAATTGTACTTTCCGCATCATAAATCGCGGGGAAAGCATCAAAGTTTAGGGTTTGAATAAGGTTTTTTGCACCGTCATCAATTTCAATAGAAGTTGCTTTCACGCCTGGCAAGATGAACGTTAAATAATCTCCGTTGTCGACTGATTCGGCATCCATTCTTAAAGCAAGAGAAAGATTCGCGCCGCTACGCACAGCGTCAATCATGGTTTTATCTTGGAAATACATCGTAAACGATCCGCTAATTGCCACTGTGCCAATAAACACGTCAGGTGCGTATTTCGCACCTAGTACCGCCTCACTCGACGCATTCAAATCGATGTCCATCTTCAAACCAGTAACTAATGCTGCTTTGGTTTTATTGACCATCAGTTGCCCATTTACACCTGCAACCTTAGCCGATTGAGTCACTTCCTGCGCACCAGTAAAATATGCAGTTTGACTCTCCTCGCCTTTTTGTCCTAAAAAGGTGACCGCAATCGATGCTATACCATTCGGTTGAATATCTAGGCTAATTTTAGATACTCGACAACCTGTATAAATGCGACTTAATCCAATATCTGCGAATGTGTCTTCAAGCGTAAAGGAATCAGTTGTATGGCCAGTTTCAGGAATTACGAGTAATTTACCTTGTTTTTCACCTGCCCCTGTGCCAGTTTTCTTTAATACGGGCGATTTTGCTTCTGTCCATGTTCCGCGCAATGCGGCTGCAAAAAAATCAGACCATTGACCTGCAGACAATTCACCTTTCAAATCGCCCTCCACTTTTTCAAATCCAACAATGGATGGAGAGCGCTGCATATTTTCTCGAATTTCCTCACTTGAGAATGAATCAAAGATTGAGTTCAGTGAGCTTTCTGTGCGAGGCATCACTTTACCAATACCTTTTGCAGCACGTACTCCAAATGTTGTTTCTTTTGCAAACGTAACCTTACGTTTTACACCTTGTGCATTTGCCATATAACCTCCTAGAGTTCATAAGCGGTAAAATTGATTGTAACTGGCAACGCCAGTTTATTATCGTTTAAAAAAATACCGCCAATAAGTGGCGGTTTATGGATGATGATTTGAACGTTATCCTTAATAAAGGACTGACCGTAAAAATGCCGTCGAATAGCTGTCGCACGCTCCTCAATGGCTTTCGTGCCTAATCCCGCCTCATAAAATAACGTTAATTGCAAAAAACCTAATTCTTCAGCATGCGGCCGATCAGAGATTGCACCTGTATCGCTAGATGAAATAGTTAAGTGGAGCGTTTGATATGGTAGTTTTGGCGTATTTAAAACGCCTTCCCATGCGGTATTAAATTGTCCTAATTGGTTTAAGTGTGTTTGCAATACAGACCGAATAATTTGTTTCATCTAAAATCACCACCTACTTTTCTTTAATAACGCTTCCATTTCTTGCACAGTAATCCTCACCATGCCTTTTGGAGCCTGAATCGAAAAGCCATTGTTTGTTTTACGCCCTCCTGGTTTAGGGTATAAACCATATTCCAGTGTCAAGGCATAAGGCTTATCCGTCGCAATGTAAAGCGTATTACCAAATTTTGCATTGTTAATCACTTCATTAGAACCATTAAATACAGATGGTGCTTCTCCCACCGAGACTGTCCAACTCCGACGTAACTGCCCGCTATCGACAGGCGTTTTAGATTGCACTTTTTTAAATGTATCCAATGCGATTTTCCGTACCAACATATCTGCACGTTGCATCGTTCGTTCTCTAAAAGCATCAATTTCAGCTACAAATTTACCCATTTACTAACCTTGCCTGAAGCTTGTAATAAATCGTCATGCCAGATGGTTTTAATGGCTGACAATTCACAATTTGCCAACGCTCTCCATTAACAAGGAGTACACTTAAAAGCAGCTCCTCTCTCGAAAGAGGAGATGATAGGCTTAACGTAATAGACACATCGCCTTGTTGAACTAAGATTGCCTCACCTTTTAAAACACCAGAACTTTGGAATTGAGGAAAGTCATAGGCCAATTGGTTAAATATACAAACACCCAATAAGCGACGCTTGCGTCGAGTTGCCTCACCTGTTTCAACGTTGTAATCACTGGTAATGTTTTGTTCAATACTACATGGCACCCCAAATTCGGTTAACAAGGTCTTTGCAGTATCAGCCAACTCATCATAAAATCCCATTCTTACCCCCGTTCAAGCAATACTCTACGCATAGCGCCTTTCTCTCGAACAAACTCTCTCAATAACTGAGCCACATAACTAAATCGCTGATTCTCTACACCGTTTGCAGCTGAAGGATAAGAATACGTTACAGAAAGTTCACCAACTTTCACTGCACTTTTAAGTGCGGTTGGATTTTGAGTTAAATTTTCTTCCAAAGCTAATTCGCAGACTGCATTTTTTACTTTTACTGGCACGTCTGTATCCCCATTACGTGGGAACGCTCGTAATTGATGTTTATCGGATGGCTTTCCTAAATAGATATAGCCACTATCAATATAATCCGATGCATTGACTAATCGGCGAGCCTTTTCTGTTGCACTTAGTGCCCCCCATATTTCTGCACTCATTCTGAGATTATGATATGCATCAGCTTCTTCTACAGAAACATAAGCGCTCATTTTTTCTCCTTACTTAGAAGAATCTTCAATTTTGTTTTGGTACAATTTCACACAGTTATTTCCTTTTGCAATTAATGGGCAATGGAAATAAGAACCCCCGAGTAATTCGTTACTTGGGGGCTCGCTTTTTTAGCGATATGGCTATTTGGTTTTCACCAACACACCTGCAGTGTCTTTCAATGAAGTTGCGGTTTTACGCCAGTTGGCTGATGCACCTAATTTAGTATCATCAGGAGATTTACCGCCTGCAGTCATATCCCATTCATAACCGAGAATACCTAAGTTATAAGTCCATTCTGCTTGATAAACTGCTGCGATATTTTCACCGCCTAATTTCGGTTGCATTTCGCTATTGAAATCGTTGTTACCGCTTACCACGATCGCCCCTTCTTGCAAGCCTAGAGTGTTATAGGCTGAAGCGGTGCTATCAACTAACGCAGGGCTATCCGTGACCACAAACAAGCGACCAAACGGATCGCGCATCACACTCACGTTATCGTAAGTAAACAAACGTTCTGCGTTAGTTAAGGCATTGTCGTACAAGGTATGTAAGGTGGTTGAATGAACAATCCACGCTTTTAATGCGCTGGAGCGGTCGCCAAATAATGCCGCTGCTTTGTTAAGCGTACGGAAAGTTGGGGCATTTTTCTTGTCGTCTAGCACAGCTGTAGTTTGCCCACCAATCGCGGCAACCGCCCCTAAAATTGCGGTGTTTAACATATCTGCCAAGCGTGCTTTTGCTAATTGTTGCCCGATTTCTACCGCAGCAAGCTCAGGGTTTTGCAATACCCAACGATATTGTTGCGGTTCATACTCAATCGGGTGCGTACCTGCAGCCACTTTTACTGCTACATTGAGTAATTGCTCTAGGCGTTTCGCTTGCACTGTACCACTGCCATAAGCATTACGACGACGCACTAAGCCTTGAATCGCTTTAAAGCTCGCACGAATATCAAAATCACCTTGTGTTGGAGCATTTTGCAATGTAATCACTCCGCCTGAAGCTTGATTGAATTTTTCAATATCCTGATCGACAGTTTCAGTTAACGCTAAATGTGTTTGTTTGTTAAAGACTTGTAAGTCAAAAGCCATAATAAGCTCCTATGTTATGGTGCGATTGCACCGTAAATAAAAAAGGTGCAATCTCTTGCACCCGATTATGAATGTTGTTGCATATACGCAATTTTTTCTGCGTCGGTTTTACATTCGGCTAAGGATTTAGGGGCATTGCTACCGCCTGTTCCCGCGCCAATACCTGAACCTGATGTACCTGATGGTTTTAAAATCGCATCTTTATTTGGATACGCACCGACTAACGCCTCTAATGCTTCCTCAAAATCGGCTTTTTCGCCTGGGCGTGAACGGCTGTAAATTTCATTGCCATCTGCGAACTTCGCCACCACTTTACCTTCATCTGAAATACTGAAATGCTTACCAAAGAAGGCTTGCACCACATCAGAAGGTAAATTTAAATGTTCTGCGGCATATTTAGAGCGAGCAAACGAACCACCAATTAGTTCTGCGTGCAATTGCGATTGCAGTTTTTCAGCTTGAGATTGGAATTCTGCCAGTTGTTCATCAAAGGTTTTACGCATTTCTGCTTTCACCTTTTCCACTTCGCCCGCATCAATCAACTTCTTATCATCGAGATTTTTCACCGTTTCCAAGGCTTTGATTGCTGCTTTCGGATCGTCAATCCCCGAAAATGCCGAGAGTTTTGCTTCCGCCTGCTCTTTGGCTTCACGGTGTTTTTTCGCCTCACTGTTAAGTTCTGCGATTTTGGCTGTGGCTTTTGTGGCATCAAACGGAATTTCCTTCCCGTCTTCGTGAACATACACAGGCATCCCGCTTTCAACAACCACGTGCCCATTTTCATCAAGTTTTAATTTCATATTGGATTTTTTTCCAAGGCGTAAAAAAACCGCCTGTAACTTTCGCTACAAGCGGTTGATAATGTTTGTTAGGTTAAGATAATAAAAATGCCATGGCTGCTAAATATTTTTCTTTACGGAGAATATCTTCTTCTTTGATTCTAGGTAATCGAGAAAGATCGGCATTATGCTGTAAATCTGCTAATTTAACTGAACGTGCTAAAGCATTTTGTTTAACTCTAATTAAATAATCTTGGTAGTCTTCACCTTTACGTTTTGATATAGCCAAGATGGCATTTGCGATCACATTGCCAAATTGTTCTTGAATTTCATCAATGCTAATTGCCGTGTCTTCCACGCTATCGTGCAACCAAGCAACAGCACGCATTTCATCTGTTGAATTGTCTAAATGTTCTACAACAAATTCCAAATGCTCTACATATGGCTTACCGGCTTTATCTTTCTGACCGTGATGCAAACATCTTGCCAATACTTCAGCTTTTTCTGCCCACATTAATGCACCTTGATAAATTGAATGGCTTCTTTTTCACTAATTTCACGATAAGCATCAAAATCGCTGACTAAGATTTTATCCGCCCAAAACGAACCAAACTTTTTATCCCAATCTTCTTTATGAGGTTCATAGGTAGCAAATGAAAGTAAATTATTACCCATACCACGAATCAATTTTTGTTGATTGTCATCTAACTGAGCTAAGTAGTATTGATACATTATTTTACTCCTTTGATTTTCTGAATATCTTTTGGCGTAACTAATTTAGCACTTAATTTCTGCATTTCAATATACAATTTTTCTTTTTCTTCTTGCTCGGTATTTGGATCGCGAAAACGTTCATAAAGCTGATGTAATTCACCATTCTTTAACGCGAAACTTTCACTTGTATGATATTGCATCTCGAAAATTACATCATCTTTCTTTACAATAGTCGTGATGAATGTGTTAATACCTTTATAAACAGCGCCGTCCTTCCAAGTATTTTTAACAATAATTGTTTTATACCCTTGTTTTTCTAAAGCGGATTGCATTTCCCTATATTGTGTTACAAAATTTTCAGGCGAGAATATTGCTGTATAGCGAATAACATCTTTAATGTTATCTATTGCTTGTTGCTCAGAAATCCCTGCCATCATTTCAGTTTCTATTTTACGCTTCAACGAATCCATTGATTTTAAGCGATATTCGAGTCCAGCAACCTCACCATCTACAGAAGCGATAATAGTTGTCACAGCTTTTGTGATTTTGGGTTCTATTTCAACCGCTTGCTGATATTTTTTTGTTACATCCATAGGATTATATTCTTGCGCTAAGCTAGATCTAGAGTATAGCTCTTTCAACGTCAACGGTCTACCACTCTGATCTAACATATCCGAGAACGTAATCACGCTACGTTCCCATAAATCCGCCTTGCCTTTGCCGAGAACTTGCTCTCTTTCTTCGTGGGTTTTGCTGTGTAACCACGATTCATAATTGATTCGCTCATCGACCTGTCCATTCATTGAAGCACGGGTGCTAGTTGGCATTTCGTCCATTCCTTGCACACCTAATTCCTCCCAGCTTTTGGTAACAAGCTGAAGAATGCTGCGACAACGTGGGTGCAGCGGTGGGCGCTTGTAGGGAATGTTATGCCCGATTGGCTTTTTGTCCAAATCCCATCGTTTACCATCTCGTACTTGGCAAACTGTGGAAGTCCGCATATCCAACGTAGAAAGGTGCTCTTCACCTGAGAGAATATCTAAATTTGCATCGCGAAGTTCTTCGTGAGCAGTGTCCGCCACTTTCGCCACCGCCGTAATCACTAATGTTTCCGCATTGCGACGGCTAATGTTCATCAATTCTCGCACTTCTGTTGCCAGCTGTCCATTTTGCTTTCCTTCTGCTATACCAGAGCGGATAATTCCTTCAAACTTAAAGGCTAAATCCGCACGTTGCTTATTCCACCATGCCTCAAGTGGTTGCCCTTCAATCACGGCGACATTTTTAATCGCCTTAATCCGCTCTTTCGATACCGCATTAAACAAATCAAAACCGACTTCACCATTGTACAGTTGATTAATTTTACTTGCTTCAAGCAATAAAAAACCGCTTAACTCGTCTTGCGTGTAAGCGGTTGTTTCTTGATACGTGTTTGCGATTTCTGATTTCAATTCGGTGAGCAGTTTATCCAGTTTTTTAGCGGGCAAGGCTTCGACACCGATAGCACTGATGCGGTTAATCAGCGATTTTTGCAATGTATTTAACCGCTTGTACACCTGTTGTCGCAAGTGAGCATCATAGCGAAAATGCAAGATTTTGCGGTCGGTTAAGGCGTGAGCAATGCGTTGTCTAAGCGTTGGTTTCTGATGTTTCTTCGTTTCCAAAACTCATTCCCTCCGATTGCAGGCGTTCTTGCTCTGTGTTCCATTCTAAGCCGTCGGCTAATAAACCACGACGTTTGGCTTCGTCAAAGGTGGATTGATTCGAAATCACGCCAGCATTACGCAACTGAATCACACTTGCCATAGAAGCGGACGGGTCTAGATCGTTTTCAATGTTACCCGAAATCTGCACGTTACCCACCTGCTCTTTGGCAATGCCAAGCCAATGCCCAGTATATTCCAAGGCTAAATCAATAGCATCTTCAAAACGATTAGCAAGCAATCGCAATTGGGAAATTTCTTTGCCTGCTTCATCACGGGCTTGGCTGTCAGTCATTGCCAAGGCGGTTTTGGTAAGCAACTTCGCCCCTGCGGTTTTCATTTGCTCTTCTAAATCTTTCAGGCTTTCCACACCTGAAGCAATGGCTTGCCCAGAGTGTTCGACAAATTGCATTGAGCTATCAACAGGTAAATGAATCGCACTTCCACCAATAGCAAGCTGTTTCACTTCATCATTGGAATAAATCGCTAACAATGGCACGCGGGCGATGTTAGTAATGTTGTCCTGATCTGATTGAGATTGCCAGTGTTTTACATTCAAATACGCCAACTCCATTAAAGGCGGCTCAATGGCATTGGTGAGTTCGTTACGCTTTGTGATAAATGGCACGACAGGCACAAAATCAAGAGGTCGATTTTGGGCAGTGAGGAGCAATTCCGATTCAAGACGAAACTCGCCTTCCGCTTCGCTAAATTTCCGCACTTTACCGATTTCGTACACATAAACGTGTTTCACGGTTTTCACGCCAAATTCGCCATCCTCAACCTGTTCATTTACAACATAGCGGAATTGAGTAATCGCTTGTTTACCATTTACTCGTGCGGTTTTAATGCCCAGTACTTGATGCGGTTTAATATGTACCCAATAAGGACGGGCATTTAAGGCTTTCTCTTCTGCGCGACTTTTCACGACTTCTACGCGGGTAAAATCAATCAGAGCGAACGAGCAACCATACGCCAAAGCGGAATAAAACCAACGGGAGGCGAACACATCAAGGTTATTGCCTGCTAAATCCACATCATCAAAAAGGGCTTGCACCGTTTCTGTTACATTAGCCACGTCAATGGGATTAAAGAACACACGCCCTGTCATTTGGGAAAGCGTTTCCGACAAAGCGGGGTAAAGAGTCGAACGCTCAAGGCGTTTACGGTAACTATCGGGCTCTTCCATTTCCATTTGGAAAAGGTAGGTTTGTGCGGCTTTTCGCATTGTTGCCGTGCCACCAAGTAAATCATCAATGATTTTGGATTTCTTATTTAATTCCACCATTTCAGCGGTGGGAAGATGAACTGACATAGTGAATCCTTAATAGAGTTTGAGGCTGGTTTGTTTAAAATCGCCTCGTTTCTTAATCAAAGGCGTTAAGGCATACCGCAATGCATCAATGTAATGGTTATTTGCATCGATAATCTGTGGTAACACATCACCTGACAAACGGTCTGTTTTGTAGCTGTATAAGCGAAATTCATTGAGCGTCTCTTTGCAACGCGGGTGAATGTACACCTTGTTGTAAGACTTGATATGCTCAATACCATCTTCAACCGAGCCTTGCCATTTTTTCACGCCTTCAATTTGCGGCACACCGTGTCGTCTAAGATAACTAATCGACTCAGGTCGAGCCGAATCAGCCCGCACTTTATGTTGAGCAAATTCAGGAATACGTTGTGTGATAAATTCTGCCGTTTCGTCCAACTCTAACCGCACTTTGCCCGCTTCATATTCAATATATAAATCATTGTTGAACACCCAGCATTTCACAGCGGCAGTTGGGTCGTTCGCAAAACCAAAGTCTAATCCGTAATACGGGCCGTTGAAATCAGATTGCGGTGTAAACATCAGTTCTTTAAACTTATCGCGAAATATCTGTGCTTCAGATTGTTCGAGATAATCACCTTGCCAAATCCAACGATAAGTAGCATCATCGAGACGCTGTTTGTCCGCCAGACGTGTTTGTTCAAGCTCAGCAGGAAACCACGGATTGTCGTGGTAGTTCATTTCCACAATCTTACTGTTTTCAGGCTTATGCTGTCGATATCGCTCATCAGTTGCCGAACCACGTTTTTCAGGGTTCCACGTTACCCAAATTTCAGATTGATGTTCACGCACCGTTGGCTCTAATTTCTGCCACGCGATTTCGCTGACGGTTTCCGCTTCTTCTACCCACGCCAGCAAAATACGGGCTTTGGATTTAATGCTATCAAGGTTATGCCTTAATCCTGCAAAAACGTAAGAAATCCGACCGCTTCTGGTTTTATAAATTTCTCACCAATAATAAAATGTGGCAACAACCATTCTGTTGAAAGAATCGCCTGTTTTACCTCTTCAAGCGAAGATTCCTCTAATGAGTTCATAAACTCACGGGCGCATAAAATCACACCGCTGTCTCCTGCCATATCTCGCTTATACGCCCAAACAGCCGTCATTAAAGCAAAGGTGCGTGTTTTGGCAGAGCCTCGTCCACCATAAGCACCGCGATAACGGCATTCACCTTTGAATACATCAATCAATTTGGCAGGAATAGAAAGCTGCACTTTACTCACTACTTACCCCGACAAGTTCGATAATAGTTGGCTGTAATGGTTTGCCACCTGAAGTAATATCGACACCGTCTTTGAAGATACCCAAATGTTTACCAAGTAACTCCAACGCTTTATTTGCCGCAGAAGGTTCATACACAAACTGTGCCACATCATTGCCCATCACTTCACCATTTTCGCTTTTGCTTGGGATGGTGATAACCGTTGCTTTCTTACCCATTGAAATATCCACATTTTCAATTAAGCGGCGAATCACTTCGTCCTGGGTGATTTGCGTGCGGGCTATGCGCTTATTTTGGGCTTCTGCAATAGCTTCCTGAATGTGAGGTTTAGTGAGGTTTTCATAACCTATCTCTTTTGCAGTATCTTTGCTATACCCCGCTCTAATTGCGGCTTGTGTTGCGTTTAGATCAACAAGATATTCTGCAATAAATCGCTTTTGTCTCTCTCTTAGTTTCCCCACGCCATCAGACGTGGATTTTCCTTTCACGTCTGGCATAGAAAATCCTTACTTAATAGGCAGTTCAATCTGCATCTTATCTTCAAAAAGTTTTAAAGTTGCTTCTAGCACAGGCTTATCGCCCTTCCATTCCCTCAACCCTTTACCACATAAACTCGCAAATGCTTTCTTCGCTTTATGCTCAATGCACAATTCGTTATATTTATGTATCAAGCTATAACCTTCTTGCTGTAATTTCTCACGCATAAAATCAAAGGCTTTAATAAACTCTACTTTGAATTTCATTGCTTTTTTGGTTCTATATCCCATTACCAAAAGCAAAAATCCATTTTTAGTCATTTGATACATGGGTTGTTTTCTGCCCCATTCATCGATATATGAGGTCTCCTCAAAATTGAGGAGAGCAAACTCACCGCAATCTTGTTCAATAACTAATGCTTTGATATCACGGATGATGTTATCGTGACGTTTACCAAACACCGTGGCAATATGCCGAGAATTTGTCACAATACGTTGCTTGTCATTTACCTTTAAGAATTGTTCAAAGTTTTCAATTTTTTGTAGGTTCATCTTGGACTCCCATTAAATTTTGGATAATAAAAAACCCGACCATTTCTGATCGGGTTATTTAGTCCTAACAAAACTACCGAGAAGGCTTGGCTTCTACCAATTTAAAGATGTTAGACATTAGTCGTGATTATTTACTGCCTTTTACTTGATTAATCCACTTATTGAGATTATCTACTTGGCTTGCGCACTTATCTCGCTCTGCTGTCACCTTAATAAGCTGTATGACTACATCACCGTATGTCTCACCGGTAAACGCTGTTTTAACACAAGGTGTAGTGTAGGCTTGAGGCGGGTAAATATATTCTGCCTTGGTCGTGACTTTATTTGTACAGGCGGTCAAGAGCAGACTGAGGCAAACGAGTGTGAGCACAAGGTTGTGTCTTAATGATTGTTTTAACTGATTCAGCATTTTCTGTTGCTATCCTTTCTATTTCGTCATTACGTTGCTGTTGCTCAATGACTGCATCGCGCTCTTGTTGCAGCGAAATGGTCAATGCCTTGTTCGCATCTTCTTGCTGCTGGATGGTTTGGGCTTGTTGTTTTGTGGTTATGTTCAACTCATCTATAACACTTGATTGGTAACGCAATGCGCCAAACAAAACCACTACAACAGCCCCTAACGCTATGTAAATGTACTTAGTCATTATCAGTTACCATTAATGCTCGATATAGCTTGCAACGCTCATCAATGCCATTTAGCCCACCATTAATTCTTCGAGTCACTTTCTCTACCGAATTAAGATCAGCTAATTCACAGAGTTTCCAATACCAAACAGCAGCTTTAACTGATAAGTCTAAATTACTTGCTATATCTTCTGGCTCAATATCTCTACCTAACCATTTTCTAAACGCGGAATAATTATCCTTACCCGTGATCTGAATCAGTCCACGACCACGATACTTCCAACCATCTCCACTTTTCTCATCTCCATTACCCAAACGATTAGCATAAACACGATTAGCTATTAGCTCAGGTTTGCGCTCATATTTCTTGGCTGTAAGTGGATCGGGGAAATATTTACGGAAAGTTTGAGAAAGCCCAGACCAAGAATAATTTAAGTTTTCTTTAAATCTTGTAAATCCTCCACTTTCATGCCCGCATTGAGCTAAGAACATAGCTTGTTGCATCTTAGTCACACAACCTGCTTTTTCTATTTGTTCTGAAATAGCTTGATAAACACCTTTAACTGCATGAGGAAAAATTTTATTGAACGTCACTTCGGAAATCATCATTGTCATCTTTTTCAATTCTCCGATTAATAAATTTAAATAAGAATTCGCGAATTTTCTCAGTACCAACAAAACCAATCATCGTGCCAAGAAACGATGAGTATTCACTATGCCCAAAAATATGAGTGCAGATAGGCACTGCTACGCCAGCAATAGATGCACACATAGCTGCATCAATGAACACATATCGGAAACTTGGTTTTTTACGCATAAATCCAAGTCTTAAAATAGAAATAAATAATGCCCACAGGGCGCTTTGAATAGAGCTAGAACTCAAATTAATTTGTAACCAAGACCATATTAACGCCCATACATCAGGCTCTTTAATTGGCATATTTCCCCCTAGTTTTTTAGGCAATAAAAAAGCCCACGTATTAACGTGAGCTTGTGATGTGGCAAAGGCGCAAGGAATCGAACCTCAATTAGCGGTTTTGGAGACCGCTGTCTTACCATTAGACTACGCCCTTATAGTTTGATAACAAAAAAGCCCCGACCGTTTCCGATCAGGGCTGTAAAATTCTTTTGTGCGTTTGCTATGCGCTAAAACCGCAACTTATACTATATACTACAATTTTACTTGCAAGTAATCAAGTATTTTTTTACAAAAAACAAAACCCCGTATTTTTAAATACGGGGCTATTTATTTTTACAGGTTTTAAAAAATTCCTTTGTTGACATCCCAGCTTGCCTCGCCATCGATTTGATCAATGCCTTATCAAAAGGCGAAATATGCTTATCAACAGTCACTAAAAATTTACCGCGCTCATCCACTCTAACCCATTGTTCATGTGCAGTAGCTGTTTTTGGCTTCATATTAAAGCCTAATTTTACTAATGCAATCGTTACTTCTTTATAGGTTAGAGGTGTAATACGGGTAAACATTATGCTGGGCAACGCTCTTCAAAAAATGCGACGTCTTTATTATTCCCATTTTTAGCCAAAAGGAATCTAAGCCAGTAATATTTGACCCATAAGGACAATGGTGCAGGACGATTAAGAAGCTGTTGCGCATATTCAGGTTCGGAATTTACTTCCTGAATAAGATCTCGGATTTGAGAATCAAGTTTATCCATTGCTTCTTGCATTGTATCAGCTTGAGCGGCAAGTGACAGGTCAAGACAAATGGCAATATATAAATCACCTTTTGGATAAACCATGCAACGGATTAATTTGCGATATTTTTTCATAGACATACTTTTTGATAGTTAAAACTTTAACTCTAAAGCTTTGACGCAATCTTAAACTTAACTATAAATACTTGTCAATAGATTGTCACCAGTAAAACCCACTTAAAAACCTTTATTCTTAACCAATATAATGATACTTAATTTTCAGCATTGAAAATGCGCCTTGTAAAAACCCAATGCCACGATTGCGCAGGCGATACATTTTGGCGGGGGAAATTGCCAATGCGCTTGTGATATCCTTTTCACCCAACTGCTGCACATACAGCGCCATCGTAACCTGATATGCTGCTAAATCTACCTGATGCAATGCCATTATTGCGCCCTCAATTTTTAAACATTCATCATCACTCAAGTGCTTTAACCATGCCTTACGCGGGGCTGACGGTAAAACAGGAATGCTTGGTGTTACGCTTGGATATTCTGTTCCAATTCTATCACGACCCCAGCAATTACCCCATTTTTCTAAAATTCGCTCAACGCTATAACTCATTCTTGGCTCCCGTCTAATTCTTTGATTTTCGCTCTGTAAACCTTGATTAATTCTTTAAGCTCAGATATTTCCCATTTTTTAATTCGATGTTGGTTTTCTTCTAACCACTGAACTTCTTGCTCGCCAATCTTCTCAACCAGTCTTGGTCTATATCCGTGTATATTTCCACCGCCAACAAAGAGATTGCATCTAATGCAGCCTGAATGAATATTCCTTTCGTCAAACCTTAAAAATGAACTTCTGCCTTGCGGAATGAAGTGTGATGCTTGAAAGCTAGGTTTCCATATTGCACCGCAAGCAATGCAAGGCTGACCTTTATCTCTTAATCTGATGAACTTATTCACTTCCTTTTGAAGTGCTTTTAGCCAATGCCCTCTATCGTTCTCTAGTAGTTTTTTCTTCCGCTCTTTTAATTGAGCCTTTTCCTGTTTTTCCCGTTTCTTCCTTGCTTGTTCTTTTGATAAAGCTATCGCACATTTAGGTGAGCAAACTTTTTGGAGAGAGTTTTTGGGGATAAACTCAATACCGCATGACTTGCATTTTTTAGGCTTGATGGGTTTAAGTTTACTCATCACTCATCCTTGCTCTCGATTTTTGAGCATTGATAAACGTTTTTGCCAACGTAAAACTTTCCCAATCTCTCGCACTCTGTTGCAACCGTGCTATGAGCAAAATACCAACCGGAAAGCCAACAAGCTCCACACAAGACAAGGGTTGCAGCAAGGGGCTGATCGAAAAGAAAAAACAACATAGCCGAAAATGCAATCAAAAATAAAATCATAGTTCCTACCTCAATCATCGTCCGTAAAATCCCCATCTACCAAAAGAACGCATAAAGCTGGTTTATGACATTTTCGTCTTTTGTGTTGTTAAAAATATGTTTGATTGCTGCATTTATCACCGCTTTCAAACACTCACCTCTCTCGATATCATCCATTTCATCCCACTTTAAGCTTTGCGCCTCCTTGTGGATTTCCCCGGTGTCAAAATTTAAAAACTCATCAAAAAAACCGGCAAGAATTGTTAGTCTTTTGCGAAAGTGATTAAACTGCTTAACTTCATCGGCGCACCCTAAATCTGTTTCTTCTGCGGAATAGTGATCAAAGCAAAATTTAAAAAATGCGAACAACTTCCGGTGCAATTTTGGGTTGTTTGTTTTTTTTAGCTCTATCTCGTAAATCCCGCCATTTTCAAGTCGTTTGAGTTTATCTAAGTACATATCATCAGCGGGGCAAAACACCCCGCCAGCGTTTTTAATCATTGGGATTTTCATGATTAATAACCACCGCACTTTTTAATATGTCCGATACTGACCAACCGTTGAACAAAGTCATCTGCGCATGGGTCAAAAACAACGACCATTGAGCCTTTGTTGTTTCCGCCAACCTCATTGCCAGTCACTGGATTAATAAATTTGATTCGGCCCGAATTAAATTTCCCCTTGTGATCAGTAAACCCGATAATGTCGATCACCTCGTTAGCCTCTTTCCGGATAACCTCAAACCATTCTGTTGATTTATCCAACGGCAACAACATCACCACAAAATACCCAGCCTTGCGTAATTCTGCCGCGCGTTGTACAAAAGGCAGTGGATTGTTGTAAGGCGGGTTGACGAAAATCCGTAGCGGGAAAGAGCAAACCTCAGCCACTTCATCGAGCAATAAATCAAAAAGGTTGTCGGCTAAAAAATCAGGGGCAATAGATAAATTCTCGTCGTCATCCGTACCTTGCTCACCAATATATCGATAACACAAGGCGTTTTTGGCATTTGCGCAACCATCTAAATCAAACTCGCCAAATTTGTTTTTGAGCCAGTTAAAAACATACTTCGGCGTTTGCCATGTGTTTTTGTCAAAGTCTGTCATGCTTAAAACCCCTTATCCCTTTTTGAAAATCTTGCTATTTCTTGTTTTGTTTCTTTTTTGCCGATTTGCGCCCGTCTTTCTGCGTCTAATTGATCGCATTCAAACATTGCACCAAATTTCTGATCGCAGTAGGCTTTACCAGTTCCGCCATGGCGATTTAATCGCACGATAATTTCCGTCAAACTTGGATCAGCGTTTTCGTTGTAAACGGATTCTTTATAAAGTCCCAACCAGTAATCACACTCTTGCTCAATTTGCCCTGTATCACGGCTATCGCTTGGCATTGGTCGTTTATCTGAGCGACTTTCAAGCCCGCGATTCAGTTGTGTTAAAAGCAACACCACACAATCCATCTCACGCGCAAGATTTTTTAATTCTTTGGTAACTTGCCCGTAAGCCAAGTCGTTCCGCTCGGCTTTTTCAGCTTTCATCAGCGTCAAGTAGTCAATACCAATAAATCCAATATCTCCTCGCTCACGTTTAATTCGGCGGCATTCGCTGCGTATGTGGGCCATAGAGACATTCGGAGTGTCATCAACATACAACAAGTCATCATTTACCAACTCTCCAACAGATTGCGTTACACGCGTCATTACAGTGTCTTTGTGTAAGTGATATTTGAGATAAAACTCATCGTCATTTAACCCGGTGTCGTAAAGTGCATTTGCGTTAATGTTTGCGCGCTTAACCAACATACGCTCAAAAATCTGATCGGCTGACATTTCCAAACTAAACAGCAACACGGGCTTTTTCTCGTTCAAAATGCAGTTTTCCGCCATCAAGGAGTAAAATGCCGTTTTACCGCATTTAGGGCGAGCACCTACCGCAACAAGGGATTGCTTAACCAAACCTTTCAATCCGATCACTTCATCAAGCGCTTTAATGCCGGTTAAAATTCCACGCACGCTTTCCGGTTGCTCAAGGCGTAATTGGTATTTATCTAACCAATCTAAACCAACATCACGTCCAGCGCGTAAGCCTTTAGATTTACCGGTTCGGCTGTAGTCGGAGATTTCCGACATTAAGCGACTGATTGATTCAATTCGATCAGCAGCGCTCATATCGCTTTTGCCTAAAATCAAAGCCTCACAATCTTGTAGCTTGCCAAGCGTAAATCGTTTGATGGCATCTTCCCGCACGATTTCGGCATAAGCTCTGATATTTGCAACGCTTGGAGTGTTGTTGGATAACTCCGCCAAGTAAGCGAATCCACCGACTTGTTCGGTTACGCCTTTTGTTTTTAATTTAGCCTCAACGGTCATTAGGTCGATTGGTTGATTGGTTTTTGCCAAGGATTGGATTTCGGTGTAAATGAGCTGATGCTCAAATCGGTAAAAACTTTCAGGCTTTAAAAAATCCAATACTGCCAATGCGTCTTTCGTGAGACTGCCAAACATCAAGGCTCCGAGTACGCTTTGTTCTGCGCTCAAGTTGTATGGGACGATTTTTAAATTTTCCATCACAGAGCCCCCTCGCGTACTTTTTGTAATGTTTCAGGCTTCATCACAAAGCTAAAACCGAATCGGTCGTAATACTCGCCCGCAATTTCGTTGTAAGTTTCGAAGTAGGCGGTAAACCCTTCCACAGTTTGATTTTTAAGCAACGGCGCAAGATTCAGGATGATTTTCCGTGTTGTGTCGTTAAGCTCAACCTCAGCATAACGCCCTTCGAATTCATCGTTGAATGCGTCAATAACCGCTTGAAAATCAATGTTATCCGTCAATGATGATTTTTCGCCGTTGGAATCGTGTACGCGGAATAACCCTTGCCAGTTGTTGAACGTTGATTGTTTTAAAACTTCAGAAACGTTTTCACCCTGCGATTTAAGATCTTCAAGTTTCCCCAATGCGATTTTGCAGGCTTTTTCGGAAAGAGGTTTTTTAATACTCTTACGCATTTCACAAAATCCGATCCAATCTTCAAGATTTACCCATTCAGGCAATTCAAAATTTTCAGCAACGAATTTTTTCGCTTTAGGGGGTAGGGGGTTTTTGTTATTTTTAGTAGTGTTATTTATATTGTTATTTTGTGTGTGAACTTTCTTCACTACCTGTTGTGAACTTTCTTCACTACCTCTATGAACTTTCTTCACTAGTGAACTTTCTTCACTACCGCTAATTTTGTAATCCTTAACAGAAAACACTTTAACTTTGTTTGCACCTGTTTTTTGCTCAAGAAGACCAAGCTCAACAAGTCTTTCGCAAGCGTCAATAACTTTGCGATTACTTAACCCCGTAACTTTCATAAATTGAGATACTGAAATAGCGTCTTCTTCCCTGTTCCATCCCTTGGTTTTTCTCAAAACATATAAGTAACATTTCAACTCCGCGCCGGTTAGGTCTGCTAGCAGATCATCGATGACAGCGTTAGGGAGTTGAAACGAATTCACGATAAATTTACTCATTTCAATTCGCCTCTTTGAAGCTGCTCATCAATGGATCTAACTAGCTGAATATCGTTATCCGGCATCAATACCAAACTGGCCCCGTGTTTATTTAAAATATCAAGTAAATATTTCGCACCAATCTTCACTAATAGATTTTTTGCCTGTTCATCATTGCCAAGATTTCCTATATAAGTAGAGTCGTCGCTATCAAGTATTTCCGAGACGCATTTTTCACTTTCGTCTCCAAGACTAATCATGTCGTAACTTGCTACTACGCTTGTTAAATCGTCATTTCTTTCAAGTTCAAGAACTTCTCTTATAGCCCATGTTATTTTTTGGAGATCACTTTTGAAAAACTCACGGCTTTCGGATACTCGATATTCTGAAAGCAAATCGTGAATTTGCTGTTCATCAGCCAAAGGATTGTTTGAATAAAAGCACGCTTCAATCTTGAAAGGCGTTGGAATGGCCGTCATTTTTGATAGCTCTTTAACTCTTTCCTCTACGCTTCTTTCTGTCATGCCAATTTTATAAATACCAGGCATTGATTCGTTTGATAAAACATAAACGTATCCTTTCATTCTGAAATTAGATGGAATTTTTAACTCTCTTTTAATGTCACCATCAGAAAAGTTTTCACTTAGTAAGTCATTAATCTTCATTAAAAATCTCCTCATCTAACTTCGCCAATTTAGCTAAAACATTCTGATAATAAAGAGCCAGCAACACATCAATTCTTACTGGTCGATTAAATCGTTTCATATCACGTCTCCAACCAATACTGGGCAACACGCTTTCCGCTTGGCACGGTAATCATTTTGCTGATGATGTTGTGACCACGCTTTTTAAGGTCATAGATACGAGCGCCAAGACGTAAGCAGTTAAACCGTTTTTCTGCATCTAAGTGCGTTAATCTTTCTCCGTTTTTGAGTGCTTTTAAAATCTGTGCTGATTGTGTTTGACTTGTCGTCTCGTTTTGATTAATATTTTCCATGTTAATTTTTTCCTAAATTGCCACGGTTGCCGCCGTGGTTTTTTATTTCTTGTGTAACACAATCGCACATTCAATCGAATGTTGCGTCGCTGCCAAATGTTTACTCAATGCTTGACGGATTTTGTCTTCTTCTTGTGAAGTGATTTCACCGTCTTCTAAAGCCTTTTCTAATACAGCAAATAAAAAGCCTCGAGCCGAAAGCTCGTGCAGTTGTAAATTGGCAAGCTCAACCTTGTCTAATTCATCCTCTGCCACATCAGGTACAAAACGGCCACCAGCGGTACGGCAAAGCTCATCGATAAAATCAGTGCAGCCATACTCAAGTTGCAGTGCAATCAATTCTTCATTTTTGAATCGTTGGCCTTTCGTGTGATACAAGCGGTTATTCAGTTCCGCCTCTGAAAATCCGAGAAATCCGGCTACCGCACTTTTGCCGCCCGGTATGTTCTCAATCATTTCGATGATGACTTTCTTCATTCCCATAATTTCTTTCCGTTTTTTATGGTTTTCTTTTAGGTAAAGGTTGGTAAATTAATCCCACAAATCAGGGCGTAATTCGGATTTTTTAACTTTTCCGGCTGTAAGTTCTTCAATCTTTGCGCAACGTTCCGCAGGCACTTTTTCACGCCACTTGGAAACAGCCCAAGGGGTAAGATTGAAATGTCGAGCCATAGCCGAAATACCGCCCACGATTTCATAAGCTTTTTCGATTGGTAGCATTTTAACCTCTTTATTCTATTTAAAGTAGAGATATTCTACTACCAAAAATAGAATTGAATCAACTATTTTAATTTTGTATCTTCTACCTTTAGTAGAATGAAGGAGTGTCTATGACAGATTTAGCAAGCCGACTTAATGAATTAATGGCTAAACAAGGCAAAAATATTGTGGATTTACAAAAAGCTATTGGCGTAACCTATGAAATGGCTAGACGTTACACTTTGGGCACTGCGACTCCGAGAGATAAAAAAATTGAAGCTATGGCGAAGTACTTTGGAGTTAGTCCTGCTCATTTGAAATACGGAACAGTCGATTTTTTAGAAAATCAAGTAACTTCTAATGTGAAAGACGTTGGCTCATTCGACTTATGGGATCGAAATACTCCACTAAATAGCGATGAATACGCAGTCCCGTTTTATCAAGATATTAGGCTTGCTGCCGGAAACGGCTTTGCTGATGACATAGAGGACTATAACAACTTCAAATTGCGTTTTTCCAAAGCAACACTACGTAAACAAGGCGTACAGTACGAAAATGCGGTATGTGTGATTGCTGATGGAAATTCAATGGAGCCGGTTATTCCGGATGGAACAACGGTGGGAATTGATTTGGGCAATAAGACAATCCGAGACGGCAAGATATACGCTATCAATCACGGCGGCTTGTTGCGCATAAAACTACTCTACAATATGCCAAACGAACAAGTTAAGATCCGCAGTTACAACAGCGAAGAACACCCGGATGAGATAACAGACATGCAAGATATATCAGTCATTGGAAAAGTCTTTTGGTATTCAGTTTTACTATAGAAACTAACACTGGATATTGTTGATCTTTAATAACAACCAACCTAAGGAGAAACTATGGAAAACTTTATTTACGTTCCTGTTTTAAAAACCAAACAAAATGAATTTTTAGCATTGAGTGAACTGGATGAGAAAATAAAAAACAATATAAAACCGTTATTTATTTTAACTCAAGATAAGTGTCGAGAGAGAGCGACATCATTATCCAATAATTTAAATAATAAATGGGCTTCCAGAGAAGTTTTTATTGATATATGTCAAGTAACTAACTTCAATATAAATCAATTAGATCACGTTACGGCCATCTTTTCTGATCTTGTTAATAATAATATCCCATTCACTCCTGTAATTCACTTAGATAATCCCAATCAAATTGCTATAAATTACACAATCCAAAATAGAATATCATCAGCTATACTAGTAAAAATAAGAAATTTTTCACACTCCACACCAAATAATTTAAAACAATTAATTGGCTTACTATCAAATGTAACAGATGTTATATTGGACTTTGGAAGTGACATAGAAACAAGCAGACAGAACCATTCATTTAATATATCAACATATATTAGCCATATTTCTAGTTATATATCGCCAAATATAAATATAATTATTACAGGCTCATCCATCCCAAGTGAGTTACCAAGAGATAACTATATGCCATTTGGCATAGAGCCAAGAACTGAATGGCTTGGTTTTTATGATTACTATACTTTAGCACCACAAAAGAATCCTATTATTTTTGGCGACTATTCAATAACGCACCCAGACGAAGCAGAACCTCTTGGATATGTTAACCCAAATGCCAAAATACGATATACTATCTCAGATAGTTATCTTTTTGCGGTAGGTTACCAAGTCCACTCGCATTCATCTGGATTTGGGCAATATCACGCAATGGCGGGGTATATAGTTAATTCTCCATACTTTATGGGGGATAGCTATTCATGGGGGGATAAATACTTATATGATTGCAGTGCCCAGGTTTGTGGGCCAGGTAATATGGGGGTTTGGGTTAAGGTAGGTCATAATCATCATATAACCTTTGTTACTCGCCAGATCGCCAATTTACGCGGGATTTCAATATAGCCCTAGTATTATCTCTTATCTCATTTAAAGAAAAGGTATCTACGATTAATTTGTAGATGTCTTTTCTTGTAAGCTTGCGAATGTGCCAATCAACCTTAATCTTTATCGCTAGTAAAGCTAACGCCTCTTCTTTCCAGATGAGTTTTGATAATTCAAGTGGGTTAATATCTTTATTCTTTTTATTGCGACGATAAGTAACAATATTCACGCCTCCTCGAGGATTCATCGTAGCAATCTTAACCCCCCACCAGTCAGGAACAATATTAATCGCTTCCTGAACATGCTTTTCTCCAACAACTAGAGTGACCTTATCCATAATAGACGAATAAGCCATAGATTGCTGTGGTAAACGTAAAAGATTGTCAGAATCGCTTTTTAGTTCATAGCCATGTAACTCACCATTAATTACGGCAATATCTACTCTATTGCGACCATGATCTAGCCCTAATTCATCAATTACTAATGTAGATGGATCATTAATGTGCGCCTTTAATATTTTATCTTTTACCGCTTGACGAACGTCTTTATCAAGCATTCGATTAATTGACATTTATTTATGATTCTAATTTTTAGTTAAAAGTTAACATTATTATAGACAAAAATATAAAAGATTCATCAAAAAACCTACGTTTTCATATCAATAACCAATTCTCTCGTTCAAAATTTGTGATCTATGTCACAAATTCAGCAAATAGTCAAAAATAAATTCAATTAAAAATCAAGAATTTACTACTTTAAATAGAAAATACTTCTACTTTTATACAATTTTTAGTTGCAATTAAATCTACTTTAGGTAGAATTAGCCTTATCAAACGAGATACACATAAACAAATATCTCGATGCTCTTTAAAAATCAGATTAAAAGAAGTTTACTCATAACGGCATTATGCGGTCGTGTAGATTAAAAGCCCTACCCTACATAATGAGAGTAAACGGAAATCCCACTGAAAGATGAGACCAGTGAAAAACTGACAGTTACAGAAAGTCTAGTCGCAGTGGGGAAATATCTCAAAGCACATTTGAAGTACAGAGACACAACGGCGTGTGAAACCGTTGCGAATGATAGAGAGAAGTGTGCTTTGAAATTTAGCGACAACATAAAGGGATTTGAATGCCCTGCGTTGAACGAAGTCGGTATAGGGACGAAGTAAAGTGTATATCGCACTAATACACGGTCGCAGAAAGAAGTCGGAAACGATGAGCACTCTATACATAAAGACCATAACCCACAAGCGGCAATGTGGCTACCTGTGATTGATAGGCATAAATCACAATGGTAAGAGGTGTCTAAGTTTAAAGTTTTGGGGAGCGCAAAACTAAAGTGCGAATTACGGCTCTTTGTTTCGTTGGTTGTGGAAACCGACACCTTTAGAAACACTAATATAAAATTTAGTTAATGCTAACTTTTGGAAAACGAAATGGGTTCAAATCCCGAAAGAGCCACCAGCTAAAGCCGTTCTCAAAATGCGAATGGAATCGCCCAATCTTCTTGAAAATTGGATGGAATCGAGAGCGGCTCTAGCTGGTTACAGCAATAGCATAATAAAAAATATCTCCTTTAAGATTGGTTATACCCCTAGTTGCTTATAGCTGGCACTAGGGGATTTTTTACCTTACGAGGTGAAGTTGAATAAGTAAAATAAGGGAATATATGGTAAACTATTTTCTAAGATTAGTTCAGTTATGGGGGGGATTTTGTGAATCAATTATTTGCTAGATTTAGCAATGTTGAGGGAATGAATGCGCGTTCTAACGTGCTTGTCAGTCTGCTGTGGTTGTTTTTTCTTACGCTTTGCTCAACCATCACTTACGGAATATGGGGTGAAAAAGAAATCGTGCAATATATTCTGCTTACCTTTCTTGCGGTTGAATTATTCACGATTATTGGCGTTTATGTCTATTTTGCCGTGAACAATCCCGATTGCCTGCGCTCTGAAACGTTTACACTTTCTAAATTAGCCATGGAAAAAGGGCATATTGGTGACGGTGTAAATGGCATCGAACAACGCGAACCCGATCAACACCAAACACCAGTGATTATCGGAGTGAAAGATGATTAAAAAATACATCATTGTTGCGAGTGAAGATATTAATGCTGCTTTGCAAGATAAAATCACCAATTATTTCCAAGAAAAAGAAATGAATATTTGGCACTGGATTACCAATGTTTGGCTATTGATTGATGACAGCGGTGTATCGCGCAATCAAATACGTGATGATTTATTAAAATTTGTAAAATCAGGGCCATTGCTAATTTTTGAAGTAAGCGACCCTGCGCAATGCACCGGCTTTACATCGCCGAAACAAGCAAAATGGATATTAGATAACTGGATTAATGACGAACCTGTTTTTTGATCCGCATACTTGACAACACCGCTACTCTTGGATTACGATTACCGCACTACTTAAATCCAGCGGTTATCCGCACCCGACAGCATAGCGGTTTTTTTATGCCTAAAATTTAAATCTACAGATCTGTAGATTTATAAAATCCTCAGATCTGAGGATTTACAATGGACGGGTCGAGAGAGCCAAATAAAATACCTTCGGGGAATAAGCTCCGCCGACTGGATTCGGTAGTTGAAGCCCGTCTAACCTACTACGGTTAGACGATACACTAAACTAAAAATCCAGAGGCATAAAAATGTCAAATTTACAAATCTTAACCCAATCTATCCGCATTTTTGAAAATCTTTACGCATTAAATGATCTACATATTGCCAGTGGCGGAAAATCAAAACATCAACCATCTAATTTTGTGCGCCTTGATACCACAAAAGCACTGATTGCCGAAATCGAAAAAGACAACCAACACGCCTTAAAAATTATTCGTGGCACCAACGGTGGAACCTACGCCTGTGAAGAACTTGTTTTAGCCTACGCAATGTGGATAAGCCCAAAATTCCACTTGATCGTATTACGTGCGTTTTTGAATTTACATAAAAATCAGACCGCACTTTTACCGAATACAATTACACCTGAACAACAACAAGCGATTCAATCTGCAGTGCAACAAGCGCACCACAAAACAAGATTAAGCTATGCGGAAATCTATCGCCAGTTAAAAGCAATGTTCCATATTGCGAAATACGACCAACTGTCACAAGACCAATTCGGAAATGCAATGGCCTTCATCATGAACTTACAGCCGATTGCACTTCCACCGGTTGAAAAGAAATTCACCTTTGAATTTACTGAGTATGAATTGCAAACCGTAGCTTGGGCGTGCTTCGCATTCCGACGCAACAACAACCTGCTGCACGAGCTTTACAGCCCGCTTGCTGCCATCGGTTCAAAATTCGCCGTCGAAGCAAGAGATAATGCTGTTGAATATCGCAACACACTACGCCGCTTCAACGAAGTAGTGAAACGCATCACCGTCGACATTGAAGCAGATCCAGAAACAAACTGGCGTGTACTGAAGCATATCCGCAACTTTGACGAAAAAATCTTCGGCAAAGTCGAAACCACCATCTAAAACATCACAAAATCCGACCGCACTTTTCCTCAAGAAATCCGTGCGGCGGATTGCTACACCCTAAATTCACTAAATCGACTAAAAAGGAAACAAAAATGCAAAAATTTACTGATGTATTCGCTGAAACCATCCCATTTCTTTGTAAAACAGCCATCGCCTTTGCCCTTGCTTTTTTAATTGGCGGTATCGCCTACTGTTTTGCCGATGAACCCACCGACTGGCACAACAACGCACTAAGCGAACAAATCCAACAAGAAGAACGTGTGAAAGCCAAAGCACAATGGCGTGAAGAAAACGGCATCTATCAAGCGAATTTAACGCCACAAGTCAATGCTGATATGTATCGTTATGTCGAGCAAAAACAAGCAGAAATTAACCGCACTTGGAGTAAATAATGAAAGTGGAAAGTTACAAAACAAAAATCATCCGTACAGAAACTGGAAAATATTTTGGAGAATTGTGGGTGAACAATAAGCTGTACCAAAAAACCGCCTACTTTGCCAATGAAGCCATTGCAACCTTACGTCTAAATAAACGAATCGAAAATTTTAATGCAATGGAAAACACCAAAATTCCGCCTTATCAAAAAGATGCGGAAACCAATCAATTTACTGCAACACCGAAAGAAAGTGCGGTAGAAAAAGAAGTGGTTATAACAAAGCTACAAGGACTGACACGCACCCAGCCTAAAACCAACGTCAAAACCAAGAACAAACCGACTCCCCCCCGTCGAAAACCGTTCACCCCTTATGGATTAAACGGCTATTTTGTGGATAAACAAGGCAATATCCGCCTGCATTTAGACCGAAAAGCACACGCACATACTATCGTGCTAAACCCTGAAATGTTCTCAATGCTTGCCAATATGGTACAAGCCACACAGGAGCAAACCAATGAAACCCAGCGATGATTACTACTATCAACTTGATGCAGCTCACCAACGTAAAGTAGATTGGCAAGCGGGCTATGAAATCGCTTTAGATGAAGTCGCCACGGAAATCAACAACGATTTAAAACAAGGCGACCAAACGCATTATCACGAACTCACCGAAATGTTGTGTGATAACGATAATTTCTGGCTTGCTATTGGTAGCGGTGCAAGTTATGAGCCTTATAGACAAGAGGCGATTAAGAAAATTGCAGAGCGTGAATTGCACGCAAGAATGAATGATTATGACCCAGATTAATGGAGATGAGATATGGCGGAAATAGCAAACATTTTCTCTACAGAAATAAAAGAAAATGAACAACACAATGGGATGATTGATACTCAATCGGCAAGAGAAAGCCAAGAAGTACAGGCTATGATGGTTATAGCGAAACGATTCCCACGCGATCCAATTGATGCAATGGACCGAATTTTAAAATCTTGTACAAGAAAGACTTTGGCTCAAAGTGCGGTTTACTCCTACCCTAGAGGAGGACAATCAGTAGAAGGTCCATCAATCCGACTAGCTGAGACGTTAGCTCAAGAATGGGGAAATATTCAATTTGGTATCAGAGAATTAAGCCAATCTAATGGAGAAAGTACTGTTGAGGCTTTTGCTTGGGATATTCAAACAAATACAAGACAAGTTAAGGTCTTTCAAGTACCACACGTTAGATATACAAAAAAAGGAAAACAAATTCTTACAGACCCTAGAGATATATATGAAGTAGTAGCAAATAACGGCGCTAGACGATTAAGAGCTTGTATTTTAGGGGTTATCCCTGGCGATGTAATAGAGGCCGCAGTTGAACAATGCTCAGTTACATTGAAAGCAAATGAAGATGTTTCCCCAGAAGGATTAAAGAAAATGGCTGGTATTTTCTTTGATAACTTTGGAGTAACGCAGGACATGATTGGAAAGCGTTATCAATGTAAATTTGAATCATTGCGCCCTGCCCAAGTCGTCCAATTAAGAACCATTTATCAATCGTTAAGAGACGGTATGTCACACCCTAAAGACTGGTTCGATTTTGAACCTGAAAAGCCAATTATAAATTCAAGCGTAGATAGCAATACATTCGAGCAATGCAAACAAAGCATTGCGAACGGCGAAACCACTCTACAAGAACTTTGTGATAGTGGGGCTTATGAGTTTAGTCAAGAGCAATTAACGAAACTTGAAGAGCTAGAAAATCAGAAAGCAGAATAGTCATTGACACCGCCCCCACTTCGGATTAAGATATTCTCACTTTCAAGCTGTCATTTGACAGCTTTTTTTATACCTAAAGGAGCGAAAAATGAAAGTCAGCAAAGAACATCAAGAATGGATTAAACAATACGCCAAAAGCCATAACCTTACCGAAGAAGCCGCGTTGAATAAATTGATTGGTGATGTGCGAGAAACGCAAGAATCTGAACGAGTGAGCTTGCAACAGCAGATTATCGAAAGATTGCCGAATTTAAATCTTGAACAAATGCGTGAAATTCGTCAGCGTGTTGAGCAGTTTTATCCGACGTTATTTCACGTTTTGTCAGAAGCAATTAAAAAATAATTTCGCTTTACAACCCAAAATTCTTATATTACTATCCATCACAGGTGTCGAAACCTAATGCAAAAAGGCGGATAGTTCAACTGATCGCCATATGGCGATTTTTTTATATCCGTAATCCTGACTATGTCGGGAGGGCGACTAATACAATACCTTCTGGAAATACGTCCAGCCCTTTCCTTTTTGCAGGGTTTTCGAACCTCCCGACGCCACTGTCGAAAGTGGCTTGTTTAAACAAACAAATAGCAAAAAGGATTACAAAATGTCAGCTCTTACAATTTTCAATTTTGAAAACACTCCTGTTCAAACCATTGTAGAAAACAATGAAATCTTTTTTAGAGCAACTCAGCTTGCAGAATTGTTGCAATATAAAAATCCACATGACGCATTAAGAAAACACGTTGATTCTGACGACCTAGCAAAACGCGAGATCGTGAATACTATCAATAAACGTGCTCAAGTTCTCTTCGTGAATGAAAGCGGAATGTATTCATTAGTCTTGAGTTCAAAATTAGAGCAAGCTAAAAAAGTAAAACGCTGGGTCACTTCTGAAGTGTTACCGGCAATTAGAAAAACAGGAAAATATCAACTTCAACCGAGACAACTTGCACTGCCAGAACCCGAGAAATTCACCTTTGAATTTACCGAATATGAATTACAACAGCTTGCTTGGTTGTGGTTTGCTTTCAAACGTGGCGTCGGCACTTTCCAACACATTGAAAGAGCTTTTAACGTGTTAGGCTCGAATATGAGTGGGCAAATCTACGGACAGGCTTACGAATATTTAAGCGTGCTACGTTCTACCAATCAAATCTTAAACCGCATCACAAGCAATTTTAACATCGACCCAATGACAAACTGGCGTGTATTAAAACACTTGAGAGGCTTTAATCCAAAAGCAGTCAAAATCGACTTCTAAAACACCACAAAATCCGACCGCACTTTTTTAAGCCTGCGGCGGATTCTCACACCTAAAATCCGACAAAAGGAACAAAAAATGAACAAATTAATCATTACGCTCGTGTGTGCATTTGTGGTGTATATGGCGCACGCCCTAAATCTTAATCAAGACTGTGACGGAAAAATCTGTCACACCGAAATAATTTCAACCATAGAAGGAAAATAAAATGTACCAACTCAAAGCTAGATGCTCTGGCTTGGCTGATTTAATGGTAAAGCCTAAAAGCGGTAACGGAATATCTGCTACAGCAAAAAGTGCGGTGAGAAAGATAGTTAAATATGACCTGTTTGGCTATCAAGATTTTGAGGGGAATAAATATACCGAGAAAGGCATTGCACTAGAAGAACAAGCTATTAAGTTAAGCGGTCGTAAACGTGGATTACCTCTTAAAAAGAACACGGAAAGACGTGAAAACGATTGGATTACAGGCGAGTGCGATATTTATGTGCCAAGTCGAAAATTAATCATAGACACTAAATGCTCCTGGGATATTGGCTCACACCCTTTTTTTGCTGATGAGGCGGAAGAAAAAGCCAAAAAAGCTGGGTATGACGCACAAATGCAAGGCTATATGTGGTTATGGGATTGTGATGAGGCGCAAATTGATTTTGTCCTCCTCCCTACCCCTTATGACCAATTATCAAGCTATGACGATCCAAGCCGATACATTGACTTGGTTGAGCAAATCCCCCAAGAAAAACGTATCACCACCGTAACAATTAAACGTGATGAGAAAATCATCGAGAAAATCAAAGAGCGAGTAGAAATTGCTCAAGAATATTATCAACAACTCATACAGGAGATGAGCTAATGGCACGTAATACCAACACCGTGATATTAGTCGGTCATTTAGGCAGTGACCCAGAAATCCGCCAATTCCAAAATGGCGGGCAAATTGCCACATTTAATCTTGCTATAGGCGATGATTATCGAGATAAACAAGGTAATACAGTTAAACGCACCCATTGGATACCCATTGTGGTGCACGGCAACTCTGCTGATGTAGCAAGACAATATCTGCAAAAAGGCTCAAAAATCTGTGTAACAGGAAAACTGGCACAGGAAAGCTGGCAAGACCAAAACGGCAATAACCGCACCGCACTTAAAGTAGCAACACAATCGTTTGAAATGCTAGACAGTAAAGCAAGAAATGAGATGCAACAGCCAACCAAAGGTAAAGAAAAAATCGATCCATTGAGCGCCATGGCTGAACAAGATGATAGCTTTGACGACAATATTCCATTCTGAATTACATCACTAGCCACTAACAAATAGTGGCTTTTTTATTATCCAAATTAATGAGGTTAAAAATGAAAGAACAACAAAAGAAATACGAGCTAACCGATGAATTTGTTGTGCATTGGAGTGGTAAAAAGCTATACCGAATTAGAGCTCTAGTTTCGTTTGGCGTAGTAGTGGCGGGACAACTTGGTGGGTTTGTTGAGTCAGAAAAAAATTTAGATCAGTCATTATCAGGTAACGCTTGGGTGTACGGTGACGCTCTGGTGTACGGTGATGCTCGGGTGTACGGTGACGCTCGGGTGTACGGTAACGCTGAGGTGTACGGTGACGCTCGGGTGTACGGTAACGCTGAGGTGTACGGTGACGCTCGG
>OBVS01000118.1_pt1 | contig 50084 bp, 17 predicted proteins | sample 1476211 | NCBI WGS metagenome assembly OBVS01 (sample SAMEA2580025, study PRJEB22360) | human gut metagenome | biome: human gut; feature: human-associated habitat; material: faeces | place: Denmark | collected 2008/2010 | reverse complement strand
ATCAAGGGGATTTTAAATTACTACAGGGTTGTACTAATTTTTGTCCTATAACCCTAAACTTCCAAACTACTATCGTGTAGACCTTACATATCAATTCTAATTTACAAACTAAAAGGACAGTTGATGAGAATCAACTGTCTTTTTATATGCCCAGATTCTGTTAGTTTGCCTAGATTCTGTTAATATGTCTAGATTCTTTTCGTATACTTATATTCTTTTGGGCATGAATATATATATATGCGTAAATTATGTCACAACATTCTCATATATATCTTGTATTTTATGGGGTATGTATCTGCTATATATTATATTCAGTTCTAATATAGTTATTGAAATTATCATAAATGGAGTTATAGATGAAGATGCATATAACTTCTCTATTATAAAGGTATTGGGCTTTATCATCTTGTTATCAGAGTTTGGTAGTATCCAATTTTATAGTTTTGAGAGATATTTGAGGTTTATAGAATGAGAGGTTGAGCGCATGAGAGAAAGCAATATTGAGTTATTGCGCATTGTTTCGATGGTGCTGATTATTATGCACCATTTCAGTGTGTACGGAACATTTCCCTTTACGCCAGAGTTAACGTTTAATAAGGTATTTATCCAAGTCTTTGGGCTTGGCGGCAAGGCTGGTGTAGTAGCCTTCGTTATGATAACGGGATACTTCATGGTTTCTAGCAGCTTCAAGCTACACAAATTTGGGAAGCTCGTAGGACAGATATGATTTTATAGTCTAGCCATGCTTGGTGTGGCTATGGGTTTGGATCTCATATAACACAAAAAACGGGTATTATCTTGAGTGCTGTTGGCATCTTAGGCGCCTTCGGAGGGGATATTCTCGTAGATGTGCTGGCTATGACAGACCCAACGTATATGAAACAGATTTTCTATTTTACCCAAAATGATTATGGCTTCTTCCAGCTACTACTTGGCATAGGTTTATTTATTATTTTCTTGAAAGCCAAGATCGCCTATCATCCGTGGATCAATACGATTGCTTCTACGACCTTCGGGATTTACTTATTGCACGATAATAAGCTCTTCCTTCATCATATGTGGGATAATGTGTTTGGTACCTATCAGTATTATGAGTCAACGCTTTTACCATTGTATGCACTTTTAATCGTAGCACTCATTTTCATAGTTGGCATGGTGGTTGACTATATGCGGTTAGCTTTCATAGAAAAACCAGTCATGAAAGTACTTACTCCAACCCTTGATCGTATTCAATCAAGAATAGAGAGAAATCTGAAGTTTTAATGAGATTTTCACCGTTTTTGGATATACTATACAAGTATTTTCACCATAAAATGGAGGTAATCATAATGCGCAAATTTCTATATATGTTAGTAGCTCTGCTCGTATTGATCGGCATTAATACTCGTGACGTAGAAGCTCGTACCGATGTATATGCTACGACCTATAACGGCAATAGCTGGTATGTAGACCAAGACTCTGTAAAGAGAATAGGGGATGTACTTAATTTTACAGTATATACGACATCTGGCCTTAGCTATAAGGTAACATCTAGCGATAGTAATTATTACAATGCAGATGTATTTTACTATAACAACAAACTCGTTTCAGACAATGGTCAATCCGTCTGGAAATCCCCAGGCATGATGGCCGCTATGCGTGTGGCGCGTAAATAATAGAGTTAATAGGTCTAGTACGTAAATAATAGAAATAATAAAGGCAGCGAATAATCGCTGCCTTTTGGTATTTATAAGTGCACTATAGTATCGTTTATCTATATTTGACGATATATGATATAAACCCTATAATATAAACAGATAGCCAAACGAGTGGTTCCGTCGGGCTCATCTCACAGTTACAAAAAATTGATGAAATGGCCTTTCAGTTACCTAATTATCCAGGGGATAACGAAGGGCTATTTGTCTTTTCCAAGACAATATACGTTAGCAGTAACTATAGTTACTGCTTTTTATATTGTTAAATACAATATGTGACAATTTTTCCTCATATTTACAAGATTCTAATTATAAATTATAATTAAAAATATTTAATAATAATTTATAGTGTGAATTAGAGAGGGTTTTATGAAACGTGTGAGTAAAACGAAATTATCTTTAGCAATTGCCCTGACAATTGCTAGCTCTGTAGGGCAGTATGCAATGGCGGGGAGTACATATGTTACTACACCTCAAGGTGCATATCTTACTGCTACAGATGGTGGAAAAATCAATGCAGGTGTAGTGACTGGCTTTGCTGCTGGTATTGATGCGGATACTGGCGGTACTATTACTGTAGATGATGTGGTTTCAAGTATTCCTGCAGAACGTCGTTCTTTCATTATCAGTAAAAATGGTGGTACTGTTAATGTTAAAGCTGGTCATATTCAAATGGGACGCCTTAGTAAACCTGTAGTTATTGCTAATGGCGGCACTGTAAATCTTGGCGTAGATGGCAATACAGGTAATTTTACGAGCCATGATATGTCTATTGAAGGTGACGTACGTATCGATGGCAGTGCTACTCATCCATCTGAAATCAATATTGGTTTAGATAATGATGAAGTACTATGGACTGGTTTTGCTCTTAATTTAGCAGATAAAAATGCAAAGCAACCAAACCATATCAATGTATTCCTTGGTAATCGTGGCCATTGGGATCATTTCTATCAAGGTGGTTTAGATGGCACTAGCTATAGCACGATGACAACACCAAGCCATGTACATCGCTTGGTAGGTTCTGAAAACCGTAATTTTGAAAGTGCTGTCATTCAAAATGAGCACAATGAAATTCATATCGATAAGTTAGAAGGTCATGTAAATTTCTTTTATGATATAAATGGTGAGTACGATGATACAGAAGATCCAGAATACACACCACGTGAAAATATTGTGAATGGTTTAACGCCAGATTCCTTCTGGGGTGGAGATATTCACATTACAAGTGCAGCACCTAATGCGTACGCCCATGTATACTCTAGTCAAAAAGGTCTAGACATGTCTTCCGAAGAGAATGTAAATAAGATCTTAGATAACTTGGCACATAAGATGTATTATCACAACTATGTAAATGGTGAAAGAAACCTTCAAGGTACAGTAGCTATTGCATCTGATGGTTCTGAATCTGGTCGTTTTACAGTCATCACTTCTGGTCATGCTAAAGAAGGCGCTATTACTTGGCAAGCAGATAAAGATGGTCAAGGTAAATACGTATATGGTGAAAATAAACCAGCTCCGAAACCAGAGGTAAAACCGACTCCAAAACCAGAAGTAAAACCAGAGCCAGCTCCAACTCCAAAACCGGAAGTTAAACCAACACCGGCTCCAGCTCCGAAGCCAGAGGTGAAACCAACACCAGCTCCGGCTCCAAAACCAGAAGTAAAACCAGAGCCAGCTCCAGCTCCAAAACCGGAGGTAAAACCTACACCGGCTCCGGCTCCAAAACCGGAAGTTAAACCAACACCGGCTCCGGCTCCAAAACCAGAAGTAAAACCAGAGCCAGCTCCAGCTCCTAAACCTGAGAACAACGGTCATATTCATGTTGTGGTAGGTGATTTTGATACACCTCATATGCGCGGCGCTCGTTCTGCCATCATGAGTAATATCAACGGTTGGAGAACATTGACAGATAATATGTATCGTCCACGTGTATTGCAACAAGGCGAACCAACAGGTATTTGGGCTCGCGTTGGGGGCGGTAAATACAGCTTCAATACAAAAGGTATCGACACAGATACTACATATACACGCATTCAAGGTGGTTACGATGCTAAAACTAGCAGCGGTTGGACTGTAGGTGGTCAAGTTTCTTACCTTCGTGGCAACGATGATTACGTATTCAACGGTACGGGCAAAGAAAAAGCCTTTGCTGTTGGTGCGTACGGTTTGAAAAATCTTGGTAACAACCAATACATTCACATTGAATCTCAAGTAGGTCGTGCTTCTAACAACTTCACAGTTCGCAATGAAATTGGTGAAAGCCTTTCTGGTGAAACTAAAGCAAATGCATACTCTATCGGTGCACGCTATGGTAAAACTGTGAAGCTTTCAAATGGTACATACATTGAACCACAAGCACAATTGAGCTACACTCACTTCGGTGGTGACAGCTTCAATGCGGGCCGCATGCATGTAGAGCAATCTGGTGTGAGCAGCACAGCAGGTGGTCTTGGCCTTGAAATCGGTAAAAACTTCGGGGCAGGTAACATCTATACTCGCGTTGGTGTGAACCATGCCTTCTCTGGTACAGTGAAAACTGCGTACACAAGTGGTGCTACTACTAAATACACATCCGAAGATATTAAAGGTACTTGGACAGATCTAGCATTCGGTGGCCGCTATGGCTTCAATGCAAATAACAGCATCTTCGGTGATATTAGTACAGGTCTATCTGGCGATTATAAAGCTGGTTGGTCTGTGAATGCAGGATTTACACATAAATTCTAAGGAAGATTTAATAAATACTACTTTGTAAAATAGCCCAAATATATCAAGCCTCCTAATAGTAGAGTCATAACTGTATTATTAGGAGGCTTTTATAGTATTTGTCATAGAGTTAAGCACATAGCACCTCTTCATTTTTCTTCTACATTTAAGGCAAAATTATATAGACGAAATACGATGTATCGTGTATACTAATGAAACGGTAAGCTACGGAATCATTATTGATAGATGCTTACTGACTGTATTAATAAATTTACCATGCTTAGTATGGGGATCTCTATGGGGATAACAGTTCCTAAAGAGATAATATCTAGTACATGATAAATGAAGTAGCTCTGGGGAGGGCACTTCGAGAGAGGAGAACTATGAAATTAACAAAATTATTACCAATTATGGCAATTGCCGGTGTATGTTTCGCTGGTCAAGCTAATGCAGCTCAAGATCAATTGATGATGCCTGAACAAGCATCTGCACCTATGACTGTGAACGAACAAGAGGTTTCTCTTGCAGTTCCTAGCGAAGAAGTAAAAGCAGTTGTTTCTGAATTCGCAGCATTCCAACTTAATCAACCAAATACTGGCCGTGTGTCTGGTCAAGAACGTCTTGCTAACAATGCGTTGTACTACATGAACGTTCGTCGTAGCTGGTACATCACAAGCCATCGCTATAAAAAAGATAGCTATGCTCGCGTAGCATTAGATCGTATGTATTTGGATTACAAAGACTTCTTTAAGAATCCTGCAGTATCCCAATTGAGCCAAGCTGAATATGAAAGCCAAATTTTAGCTATTCTTGAAAAGAATACTGAAAACATGAACAACAACGAATTACGTTTCTACATGAACGAAATGGTAATCTACAGCTTGAAACAAGCTATGCGTGCTAAACATGCTAAACACGTTCGTTAAGCAGTAGATATAACAAAATATACATAGGAAAGAGGTAACGATAATGGTCGTTACCTCTTTTTGTTTGAGCTTAATACGTTTCGTATTGTAATAATCAATATAATCTCTTAATTTGTTGATAAAATCTTCATAGGAAGTAAATTTCTCTAAATATAACAATTCTGACTTTAGTAAACCAAAGAAGTTTTCCATCACGCTATTATCCAAACAGTTTCCTTTTCGAGACATACTTTGGATGATAGCGTGATTTTTTAATGTTTTTTGATAACTGCTATGCTGATACTGCCACCCTTGATCTGAATGCAAGATGCAGCCTATGCAGCCTGGCAACGAGAATCTAACGAAAACAGTAATACTTATTGCAATTCAAGTAGTAAACTGGAAATAGTAAATTTAAACTCTAGATTTTTTTCATCCCGAATTATATACAAATCTTTAATTAGTTGTAAATTATTCATAAAAACAACATGTAAAATCATATAAATTATAGAAAAAATGGGCATTATGACGGAGTAACCAGCTATTATGAGGTAGAAACGGCTCATTATTGGCGATATTTTATAAACATTCTAACACATGAATATAAAATGAATTTTTATTTACTGCATAGAAAAATTTTGATATGATTAGGACATTCAATGATTATGAAGAAATGGTGAAGTTTCAGTAAAGTCATTGAGAGTAAGAACTTATTTATATGTATTGTAAGCTAGAGGTTAAATTATGAATCGGATTTACAATGTTATTTGGAGTAAAACCAAAAAGTGTTATGTAGTTGTTTCGGAAATCGTAAAAAGCAGTGGTGGTAAGGTTAAATCCTTACATACTGGTAAAACATATACCCATATGAGTACAGTTATGGCTGTAGCTGCATTGTTGGCGGGTGTGAATATTACATCTGTAAATGCAGCGGCTATCATGATTGATGGCGTGAATGCTGGCTATGCAACAGCTAAAAATGGTGGTAATCAATGGAGTTATTTATACAATTATAATAACCCTGGTAATATGAGTGCCTTAGATGGCACTGCTACTACTGGATATTATTCTGGTAGTGCATTAAATGGTATTTCCATTGGTCACAATACGAAGATTCAAGAGGCTAGTGATCCTACGTATTATTCTGGTGTGGCTATTGGCGATTATGCACAAGCTACAGGTGGTTTATCTTTTTCCCTTGGTAATTATGCACAGTCCACAAAACCATCTGCTATGGCTATTGGCACGGCTTCCTTATCTAGTGGCTTTAACTCTCTAGCGATGATGCGTCAATCAGCAGCGACAGGTAATTTCTCTACAGCTATTGGTACAACTTCTTGGGCGAGTGGTACTGGTAGTTTTGCTTTGGGTTATTCTGCGCAATCGAAGGGGGATCAATCCATTGCCATCGGTGCAGCTGAGCCTATCACAGTACCAGGTAGTGGTAATGAACCTAGTGCAGCCTATAATGGTACTACTAATACTGTAACAGAAGGTGCACGTTCTCTTGCATTCGGCACAAAAGCGCGTACTACAGCAGCAGCTACAGATTCCATGGCATTTGGTTCTAATGCTAAAACTAAAGCAGCTAATGCAGTAGCAATGGGTAATTCTTCTCGTGCTACTGGTACAGATTCTTTCGCATTTGGTAATACTGCATCTGCGACCGGTGCAAATGCTATCGCTATGGGTAGAACAGCTCAGGCTTCTAAGGTGAATGCTATCGCATTGGGCGGTCAGGCTAAAGCATTAGAGGCTAATGCTCTTGCTATTGGTAGTACAGCAGAAGCAAGTAAAGCTGGTACTATGGCTATCGGTAGTGCTGCTAAAGCAACAAGCAGCAACGCAACAGCTATCGGTAATGGTGCTGAAGTTACTGGTGAAAACTCCATGGCATTAGGTTCTGGTGCTAAAATTAGTTCTAATAACTCTATTGCACTTGGGGCAGGTACAGAATTTAACGATCCTCTAGTAAATACATATGCTGCTTTCACCAACGAAATAAATCCTTCAGAGGCGGGCGTAGTAGCAGTAGGTAATAGTAGCACACCACGTCGTATCGTTAACGTTGCAGGGGGTCAAAATGATAATGACGCAGCAACGATTAAACAATTACGTTATGTAAATAATAACTTGGCGCAAACCATTGCAGGCCCTACATATACTGGTTATGAAGCAAATGGCTCTACCTACAAAGCACCAGATTTCAGCATTAAAAATAGCACATACCATACAGTAAAAGAAGCGGTAGAAGCGGCACAAACTAACTTCTTCAGCGCTAAAGGTACATCTGCTGATGCGAACTATGATAATAAAGGTGCGACAGGCACAAATGCGACAGCAGCAGGCGTACGTGCCTCTGCAGCAGGTAACTTTGGTACGGCACTTGGTGCGGATGCAACTGCAACAAGTGAAAAAGGTACTGCATTAGGTTATAAAGCGAAAGTAACAGAAGATGATGGCGTTGCGTTAGGTTCTAATTCCGTAGCAAATACGGCAGCTGGCGTAACTGGTTATGATGTAAGTGCAGCGGATAACCGTGCGAATAGATACACTGATTTAACTGGCTCTGTGGCTATATCTACATTGGGTGCTGTATCTGTTGGTCAAAGCACAAGTGTTGGTACAGAAACACGTCAAATCACAAATCTTGCTGCTGGTAAAAAAGATACAGATGCAGTTAACGTGGCTCAATTGCGCAATGTAAACCTTAAAATTGCAGGCAATACGAATGAAAATAACGGTAAAAATGACGTATTGTTAGATAAACAAACATTGACTGTAAAAGGCGATGGCACTTATGTAACGACTAAAGCTAATAACCAAACTATCGATGTAACGTTAACAAATGATACAAAGGATAAAATCGACAATGCAGCTAATAAAGATCTTTCCAACATCACAAATGTAGGTAAAAAGAATATCACTGCATTAGGCACGATTGTTGAGGCTGGTCATAATGTAACAATTCCAGCAGCTACTGTAGATACTACAACAGGTCAAAAAACATATACTGTAAATGCTATGGATACTAAGGTTTCCTTAGGTACTAGCGGCTTGATGACCCTTACAGGTGGTACACCTGATGCAAACGGTGTTCGTAACTATACTGTTGACGTAGATCCTACTAAGGTTGCTAAAACAGACTTGTCCAACATTAATAACGATGGTAAAACTGTCATTCGTGAAGAAGCTCAAAAGGCTGTAAAAGTTATTGCTGGTCAAAATACAACTGTTACAGAAGGTACAGATGGCACATATAAAACATATGCAGTCAACGTAGCATCAGCAGGAGATTACCGATTAGTAGAAAACAGTGCAGCTGCTGATAAAGCGTACACTGTAACTGGTAATAAAGTTGACTTAACAGTACAAGATGGTAGTACTCCAGCGAATACGAAGACTGTAACTATTAAAGACATCGCTTCTAAAACGGAATTGGATTTTACAAAAACTGATTTAACAAATAAAATCAGCGATACTAAAACTGAGTTAACTACAAAGATTAACGATACAAAAACTGAATTATCTAACAAAATTGATGATACTAAAACAGATTTAATCAACACAGGTTTGAAATTTGACGCTGACAATAACGATGTTAAGACAAACAAACTTGGCTCTACCGTAACTGTATCTGGCGATGCGAATATTACAACAAAAATTACGCAAACTGGTGATGACTCCACAATTGCAGTGGCTTTGAATAAAGACCTCAATGTTAAAACAGTGACTGCTACGGATACTGTGAAAGCTGGTACTACAACAGCGGGTAGCCAAACGGCGACAGATAACAAAGGTGGCACTCAAACTGGTAACTTTGTAACTGGTTTAGACAACACGGCATGGAATATGGCTGATCCTGTATTCGTATCTGGCCGTGCTGCTACAGAAGATCAACTTAAAAAAGTGAGTGATGCTGTAAGAGCAGCGAATGCCGGCTCTAGTGATTATCGGTTGATTGAAAACGATGCAGCTACTGATAAAGCGTATACTGTAACTGGCAATAAAGTAGACTTGAAGGTAAAAGACGATAAATCTGGTACTACTAATACTGTAACTATTAAAGATATTGCGTCTAAAACTGAGTTCGATAAATTAAACGATCGCGCTGTTAAATACGATGTAGATGGTTCTGGGAATGTAGATAAATCCAAGGTGACATACGAAGGCCCTACATATAATAGTACTAATAAATCTGGTGGTACTCACGTAACTAACGTGGCGTACGCAACAGGTAATGATGGTAGCGAAGCAGTTAACGTAGATTACTTAACTGACAAAATCAACGACAGCTCCGAAGCGTTGATCAACAAAGGCATGAAATTTGATGCTAACGTTGGTGGTGTTAAGACTAATAAACTAGGTTCTACTGTAAAAGTTCAAGGTGAAGGCACAGAAGCCGACGCTAACTATAGCGGTAAAAACATCAAAACATTTATTGGTCAAGACTCCAGTGGCAATACGACAATCGACGTTAAGATGAATAAAAATCTTGAGGTTGAAACTGTAACTGCTACAGGCGCAAATGGTAAAGACGGTAAAATCGGTATCAATGGTAAAGATGGTGTAACAACAAATCTTTCCATTACACGTGATGGTCAACCTGGTGTAGATGGTGCGGCTGGTACAACTACAACGCGTATTGTTTATGAAAAACCAGATGGTACTAAAGAAGAGGTAGCTACGTTAAATGATGGCCTTAAATTCAAAGGCGACATGGGTCCTACTTCTAATGTAAAACTCAATAAACAAGTGGACGTAACTGGTGGCGTTACAAATGCAGCTGACCTTGCAACAGGTAACAATATCGGTGTTACATCTGCAGCAGTTGATGCTAATGGCAATGCTAAACTTCAATTGCAACTTGCTAAAGATATTACAGGCCTTAAATCTGTAACGGCTACAGATACTGTGAAAGCTGGCACAGCTACAGTGGGTAACCAAACTGCTACAGATAACAAAGGTGGCACTCAAACTGGTAACTTTGTAACAGGTCTAGATAATACAAATTGGAACATGACTGATCCTGTATTCGTACCTGGCCGTGCGGCAACAGAAGACCAATTGAAAACTGTTAGTGATGCGGTGAAAGCTGCGAGCGCAAGTGCATCTGACTATCGCTTGATTGGTGATCCAGCTAACACAACTGACGGTTCCTACAAGGTTACAAACAACCAAGTAGACTTGAAGGTTAAAGATGATAAATCTGGTACTACAAACACTGTAACTATCAAAGATATTGCGTCTAAAACTGAGCTCGACAAATTAGAAGATCGTGCTGTTAAGTATGATTTAGATGGTACAGGTAATGTAGATAAATCTAAAGTTACATATGAAGGTCCTGCGTACAACAGTACTAACAAATCTGGTGGTACTCACGTAACTAATGTGGCATACGCAACAGGTAACGACGGTAGCGAAGCAGTTAACGTAGATTACTTAACTGACAAAATCAAAGACAGCTCCGATGCCTTAATTAATAAAGGCCTTAAATTTGATGCTAACGTTGGTGGTGTTCAAACTAACAAATTAGGCTCTACTGTGACTGTAAAAGGCGAAGGCACTGCAGCTGACGCAAACTACAGCGGTGAAAATATCAAAACATTCATCGAACAAGATACAGCTGGTAACACAACTATCAACGTGAAGATGAATAAAGACATCATTGCTGATTCCATCAAAGTTAACAAAGATGGCAGAGATGGCAAAGATGGCGTATCCATTACTGGCCCTACTGGCGTAGCTGGTCAAGACGGCAACAATGGTAAGGTTGGTATCACAGGTGCTGATGGTAAAGATGCAGTTTCCATCTCCGGTAAAGACGGCGTAGGTCACATCGGCTTAACAGGCCCTGCTGGTACAAACGGCAAGGACGGCACAAATGGTATCGACATGTCCGTTAAGAATGGTTATGACGATGCTGCTAAAGGTGTTAAGGGCGAAAAAGGTGTAGACGGTGTTGATGGTATTACACGCATTGTGTACACAGACAATACTGGTGAACACCAAGTAGCTACAATGGACGACGGCATGTTGTACGGCGGTGATGCTGGTAATGTGATTAAGAAAAAACTAAACAATCAAGTAAATGTTAAGGGTGGCATTACTGACGAAACTAAATTAACTGCTGACGATAACATTGGTGTTGTATCTGATGGAACAGATACGTTGAAAGTTCGTTTGGCAAAAGATCTAAAAGGACTTAATACTGTAACAGCTGCTGAAACTGTGAAAGCAGGTACAGCGACTGTAGGTAACCAAGAAGCAACTAAAGCAGATGGCACTAAAGAAACTGGTAACTATGTAACAGGTCTTGATAACAAAACTTGGGATGTTGACAACATCGTAACTGGTCGTGCTGCTACAGAGGATCAATTGAAAGATGCGTTGGCAAACCAATCCAATGCAGGCCTTAAATTCGACGCTAACGTTGGTGGTACTAAGACTAATAAATTAGGCTCCACTGTAATTGTAAAAGGTGAAGGCACTGATGCAGATGCTAACTACAGTGGCGAAAATATTAAGACTTTCATCGACCAAGATAATACAACTGGCACTACAACGATTAATGTTAAATTGAACAAAAACCTTGTAGCCGATTCCATCAAAGTCAATAAAGACGGCAAAGATGGTAAGGATGGCGTATCCATTACAGGTCCTACAGGTGTGGCTGGTCAAGACGGCAACAATGGTAAAGTAGGCATCACAGGTGCCGATGGTAAAGACGCAGTTTCCATCTCCGGTAAAGACGGCGTTGGTCATATCGGTTTAACAGGTCCTGCAGGCACTAACGGTATCAATGGCACAAATGGTATCGACATGTCCGTGAAAAATGGTTACGATGATGCTGCTAAAGGTGTGAAAGGCGAAAAAGGAGTAGACGGTGTAGATGGTATTACACGTATTGTGTACACTGATAACACTGGGGAACACCAAGTAGCTACAATGGACGACGGCATGCTCTACGGTGGCGATACTGGCACTGTAATCAAGAAAAAACTTAACAACCAAGTCAATGTTAAGGGTGGTATTACAGCTGCAGCGAAACTGTCCAATGAAGATAATATTGGGGTAGTAGCTGATGGCACTGATACATTGATGCTCCGTCTTGCAAAAGACCTTAAAGGCCTAAATTCTGCTACTTTCAACAATGGTACAGATGGCAACACTGTTGTAAACGGTGGCGGCCTCACTATTAATGATGCAGCAGGTAATCCGTTGACGACCGTAAATAAAGACGGCGTTATAATTACAGATGGTCCATCTATGACTAAAGATGGTATCGACGCTAGTGATAAGAAAATCACTAACGTAGCTGACGGCACAATCGGTGCAGGCAGTAAAGATGCTGTTAACGGCGGTCAATTACATACAGTGGTGGAAGACCTTAAAACTAAAGGCTTCGGTTTAACTGCTGAAGATGGCGCTTCTGTTAAGAAATCCCTTGGTGATACTGTAACTGTAAAAGGTGACGGTACAAATATTACAACATCCGTAGATAATGGTGCTGTGAAAGTAGCATTGGCTAAGGATCTCAATGTAGATACTGTTACAGCAAATACAGTGACTACAGGCGATACTAAGATGGATACAAATGGCGTAACTATCAAAGACGGCGCTAATGAAGCGACTAAGTTGACTAAAGATGGCTTGCAAATCAACGATGGTGGTAACAAAGCGGTTACTATCGATAAAGACGGTTTGACTATCGAAAATGGTCCTAAGGTAACAAAAGACGGCATTAATGCTGGTGATAAGAAAATCACTAATGTAGAAGATGGTACAATTGCTGCCGGCAGCAAAGACGCTGTAAATGGCGGTCAATTGCATACTGCAATGGAAGACATCAAGGCACAAGGCTTCGGTCTTAAAGCAGAGGATGGTCAATCTGTGAAGAAACCTCTTGGTGAAGTAATCGACCTCAAAGGCGACGGCAACATCAAGACTTCCGTAGATGGCACTGCGATTAAGATGTCCTTGAATGATACAATTACACTTGGCACAGATCCAGCAAAACAAGTTAAAGTTGACGGATCTACTGGTACGATTACTGCGGGTAATGGCGCTAACCAAGTTACAATCGATGGCAGCACAGGTTCTGTTACAGCAGGTAACACTGTGAAAGCTGGCGATGTAATCATGGGTAACCAAAACTCCGGTGGTCAAAACGGTAACTTTGTGACTGGTTTGGACAATAAAACATGGAATCCTAACAACCCTGTAGCTGTTACAGGTCGCGCGGCAACAGAAGATCAATTAAAAGCTGTTAACGACGACTTTAACGAAAAAGCTAAAAATGGTCGTGTATTCCAAGGTGACCAAGCTGGTAACGATGGTAAAGTTGTTCGCGGTTTAGGCGATACAATGAACCTAAAAGGTGGCGCTGATGTAAATCGTTTAAGTGACAATAACCTGGCTGTTGTGAAGAACGCTGTAGGCGATGGCTATGATATCAAGTTGGCTAAGGACCTCAACCTAAAAGACGGTTCTACTACGTATACAAAAACTGTACCAGGAACTAATACTACAATTCCTTATACAGTAGATACGAAAGTAGATGGTGGTGGTATCACAATTACTCCATCCATCAACGGTCAACCTGTACCAGGTCACACTGTAAGTCTTACAGAAAATGGCTTAAACAATGGTAATAATACGATTACTAATGTAGCGCCAGGCATCAATGGCACTGATGCGGTTAACGTTAATCAATTGCGCAATGCTATGCATAGTGTAGATGGTAAAATCGCTGATGTTGGTGCAGCTAGCGCAGCCATGGCAGGTCTTAAACCATTGCAATATGATCCATTAGAACCTACACAAGTGTTGGCGGCTGTTGGCAACTATAAAGGTAGTACTGCTGCTGCTATTGGTATCGCTCACTATACAAATGAATCTACAATGCTTCATATGGGTGTTTCCTTAGGTGGTCATGATAATATGGTTAACGCTGGTGTATCTTATAAATTCGGTACATCTGACGCTAAAAAAGCAATTCCAGCACGTTACAAAGCAGGCCCAATCAGCTCTGCCTATGTAATGCAAGATGAAGTGGCTGCATTGAAAGCTGAGAACTTACGCATGAAACAACGCGATGAGGAATTATCTGCTAAGTACGAACAAGTACAACGAGATAATGAAGAGATGAAAGCTCAAATTGCAATGCTTATGAAACAAGCTGGGTTAACCAAATAATCATTCACTTGAGAGTGTATTGAGTATTTAAAACATAGGAAAGCCGCCCTGGGGAGGGCGGCTTCCAATGAGGGGGCTTATGAAACTAATTAAATTATTACCAGTTATGGCAATTGCTTCTGTATGTGTTGCTGGCCAAGTACATGCGGCACAAGATCCTTTGATGATGCCTGAACAACCTGCGGCTCCTTTGACTGCAGAACAACAAGACATCTCTCTAGCTGTTCCTAGTGAAGAGGTAAAAGCTGTAGTATCTGAATTTGCAGTATTCCAATTGGGGATGAGCAATGCTTTAATCCAAGACGACAATCGCGTAATGTCTGGTCAACAACGTTATACTAATAACGTGTTGTACTACATGAATGTTCGTCGTAGCTGGTACATTACAAGCCATCGCTATAAAAAAGACAGCTATGCTCGCGTAGCATTAGATCGCTTGTACTTAGATTACAAAGAATTTTTCACAAACCACACAACTGTGTCTGACATGAACAAAGCTGAATATGAAAACCAAATTTTGGCAATTCTTGAAAAGAATACAGCTAACATGTCTAATGATGAATTGCGTTTCTACATGAACGAAATGGTAATCTACAGCTTGAAAGAAGCTATGCGCGATGGTAATAACCGCGTTAAACGCATCCGCTAATCGGTATATATAACTATATATCTATGAAAGAGGTAACGGCATAGGTCGTTACTTCTTTTTGATTTAGGTTTATTTTATTTAAAAAGATGTGTTGGAAATCACATAATAGTAGTATTATTAGGTCTATACTATACCCATGGCCGTATAGCAGTTTATATATAGACAACCCTTACGTACTATAGATAAATTTACACTCAGGTATCCAAGTACATGCAATTACTCCTAGTTACACAGCAATTACAATCCTTTTGGATACCCTATTCTCTCTCTCAATTAGCTATATGGTCGTTGTTAAACAAATAGCCCCCGTAGGTTTTCCTACGGGGGCTTGTTTGTTAAAGAGGTTTAGTAATCTTATAAGAATTGTTTAAAAGATTATCGTAAGGATTATTTAAAAGATTATCGTAAGGATTGTCTTATTATAAGGATTATTTTGTAAGTGTTAAGAATATATAAGGGCTATAGCCTAGCTAAATAGTATATGGGATGGTTATCTAGCTGGCTAGCTAACTAACTAACTAATTAACTAACTAACTAGTACTATTTGTCTAATTTAGACATGAGCTGACGTACTGTTTCTTGGAGCTCTTTATTTTGTGTTTCCAACGCTTGTACGCGAGCTTCAAGGTTTTGTGGGTGGTTCGTCATGTTAGACTTACCAGGTTTATAGGTAATGCCTACATTAGCCATAAGATGGCTATTGAGTGTTACACCTGTAGTTAATAATAGATTGTCTCGATGATAGTAACCAACACCGAGGGCAAGGGCATTGGCATTTTTATAATGACCATAGCCTGCCATATATTGAATACGGTTGTCTGGATCGTAGCCCATTGGATGCAAAGCAGCTAGTGCAGCGGCGCGAGCATCGCCCTTATTGGATTCTGATTCGACACGACCGATATTTTGCTCTACGCGATTAATGTTTTGTTCTATGCGATTAATATTTTGCTCTACATGACTAATGGAGCTTTGTAGTTGCGCATTTGTACTTTGACCGAGGGAATCGATCATTTGATGCACACCGTATAGTTGAGAGCCATTGATAGCATCTGTAGAGGTAGCGCTTACGCGACCTGCCGCTACATTAGTTATAGTCCGTTCTTTATCTTTAGCGCCTACAGATACGGTAGAAACAGGTGTAGTACCTGCATAGTTTACAGTCGTACCATTCTTAAAGGTATAGCTCGATGTGCCTACCACATCGCCATCCGTCGAATCGTTGCCGAGGATAACGGCGTTCTCTAATGCTGTAGTTACGTTATTACCCATGACGAAGGTGTTGTTTCCAGAGATGTGGTTATAGTTACCAATGCTATAGGAACCACTTGCATCGATGGCATTTTTCCCATATTGACCTTGACCGAATACGCCAGACTCAGTGGCCTTATCGGATAAGGTATTATAAGAACCGATAGCGAGACCCTTCTTGGCATTTACATTCGTATAATGACCGATGCCGAGGGTAAAATCAGCTTTCACCGAAGAACCAGAGCCAATGAGGACGGAATTGTTAGCCGTGCTATTCGCCCCTTGGTAATGACCGAGCCATACGTTTTTAGTACCTTCGGATTTCTCGCCCGATTGGGTACCCATGATGATAGACATGGTCGCTTTCGCATTGTTGGCAGTGAGGGAACCAGCGATTACGTTGTTGTCGCCCGTGCCATTAAGGAAGGTTTTGCCGCCTAATGTAATATTGGCGCCTCCCTTGGAACCATTACTGGATAGGGTGCCGATGGCGATGTTATTACCATTCGAGTTAGGACTGTTGATCACTTGATGGGTGCTATTCGCAGCCCCTGCGGCGTGACCTAAGGTAATGTTGCCATCATTGGTGAAAGTCGTTCCTTCCGCGCCTATATTGTGTCCCGTCTGGACGATGTTAATCGGCGCTGCAGAAGCGACTCCCATAGATAGTGCAGTTAGCACGATACCAGTTAATACAAAATGTTTCTTACTCATCGCAATACACTCCTTTGCATATTATGACTTCACAAAACTTTCATAAAAACTTACAGATTCATAATAATACATAAAAATCATATTGTAAATGAATATTTTGTATATTATGGGTATAAAATACACCATAAACGGATATTTTAGAGAATGTTTATGCAATGGTATAAAAATGTTTAAGTCGAAACGGAAAAGGTTAATCTACATAGAAACATTTCTTTATAGTTTTGGCTATATATGGTTCTAATTTCTTGACAGTGGTGCCCATTATTCGTTACACTAATATATATTTCATTTATTGTTCATGAATTTTATGTGTAGAGAATAATGAAACGTATTGTATGTGTTGCCTTAAGTGCCCTTTTGTGTTGTGTGGGTTCCGCAGAGGCAGAAAAGCAACAATTGCATAAGGGGGCAGACAAGTCTGTCCAAAGGGAGCATACCCTTACAGTGGCAACGAGTCCTCGTGAGGAGCATGTCAAAGCGGTAGCTGAGGACTTTCATATTACGCCTGCGGCCACACCAGACCATGTGATTGGTGAAGGTGGCCCTCTCGTGATGGATCGCCAAGAGACTAAGACGGTGCAGTACAGAGACGTAGATGCAGTAAACCGCGCTATCAATGCGGTGGCTATGTCCAATGTATCCAATGCGATGTATGGGGCCAAAGGTAAACCGTGGATGCGACGCACTACGCTGAGCTTCCAGTTCCAAGAGGGGTGGAAGCCATTGTACTCTGTGGAGACGGTTCAGCCCCTAGGCCATTACGATGATAAGTCGCGCGACGTATGGTTTACGCAGCAGCGTATTTCTCGGGCCTCTGATATTGGGACAACCCTTAACGTAGGTGTGGGATATCGACGTATCTCGAAGGATGATCGTCGCCTTTATGGTGCGCATCTCTTCTATGACCATCGCTTCTTGCGTCATCACGATCGCCTCAGCGGGGGCCTAGAATATATGTCTGGTGAAAGCGAATTCCGCTTCAACTGGTACGGTTCTGCTTCTGATGAGCGCGTCCTTGATGCGAACCTTCATACCTTGGAGCGTGTAGCCAATGGTTATACTCTCGAATATGGTAAGACTTTCAAAAATGCTCGTTGGGCGAGAGTCTATGTAGAAGGATACCATTGGAATCAAGAACGTCAGGCTGATAAGAATGGTTTGCGCGTTGGTTCCGAGTTGCAGCTCACACCGCGTGTGTCTATCGATATGGGCTATAACAAGCCTGAGCATAACTCAGGTGGAGCGTATGGGAAGATTACATTCCGCTTAGCTGGATCTCCTGTAGCTTGGTATGGTGGTAAGCACAGCGTAGAGGGCGCTATGAGTGTTCGTTCCAAAATGCTAAGTCTTGTAAGACGTCATAATACAATCTGGGTTGAGTAATAATTTTTATAATACAACTCATAAAGTGAATAGAACTGTGATTCATTCGGCTCATTATTTTTTAATGAAAATTTAATGAAAAAATATCTATTATCTGAGCTTAATAAATGATATACTAATGATAAGGAAGAGTTAGGATTAAGTTTAACTGTTCTTTATAGATAATGGCTCTTATGTAAGGCCATTATCTTAATGTGGAAACATTACTTTTTTAGTGCCGTGTGATCGCCCGTTCATTATTAGTTACTCTCTGTTACTTCAATAACTATTGCGGTGTATTTACTTAAAAATCTCTCTCTCAACAACAAACTGAATCATGCGGCAATTGTAAGAGGTTCGCCTTACTCTTACCGAAAGTGGGTAGTTAATCTGTATGGATTAACTACCCACTTTTTGTTGTTAAGTGTATATCCCGATATATAGAGTATTTCTTATATAACCTTATATATTCTTATATATAACATTATTATATATAAGGACCTATGACCTATAGCATTATATAGGGACATATAACCTATGGAACATATAACCGCATAGACCATTATAGATTTTATAGGTCATTTACATGGTCGAGTAATACTAAAACAGTTTCTGCTTTTAAATACATTTAATAGATATATAAAAAACTGTTTACAAAATGGATATTCATGCTACAATGTTCATATAATACTCATGAAAATATCGTGAATTATTTATATGTTATTTGTAAGAGAGATAGTAATTAAAGTACATGGAGGATACTCATCATGAACAAACGGAGACGTTTATTAACTATGTTAATTAACGGTGTGTTGTTATCCAGTTTGTGGGTTGTCGCAAGTGCGGCAGACACCACGACTGGCGGTGGTAGTGGCGTAGCATACGGCACTGGCAGCAGTGCACCTAAAGCGGAAAATGTGGCTGTTGGTAAAGGCGCTGCTATTCAATATTCTAATGGTGCTAGTGCTGCTACAGGCGATATTGCTGTAGGTAGCGGCGCTGTAATCAATAACTATGCTAGCCAAGGTGGTAGTGTAGCTATCGGTAAAAACGCAAAAATTGAAAATATGGCAGGCGGCGTAGAGGCTGCTTTTGCTTTAGGCCAAACTACCTATAGCGGTAGTTTATTCTCTAGCGCTCGAATTCCTGCGGATCCAACCAAGGTAGTAGGTAGCGTAGCAATTGGTGACAATACCTTTGCTCGTACTGGCAGTACTATGATTGGTTCCCATAACTATAAAGGTGACCTTGGTGACACAACTGTAGATTCTGCCAAAACTCGTACAGATGCATTGAACGTATATGCTACTACAGTGGGCGCTAACAGCTTCACAAATGGTGCCTTTGCTACAAACACTGGTACGTACAATATTATTTCCAGTGAATATAATGGTGGTCGTTTCTCCAATCCTGTTAAAAACTTAGCATCCACTGTGAATGGTTCTTTCAATAGTAATGAATCTAAAACGGCTAGCAGCTTCTATTCTGGTATCGGTAACAGCATCGTAGGTACAGCGAATAGAACGTTCAACTCCAATGGTTCCATCGTGATGGGTGCAGGTAACGAAATTACAAACTCCGTTACAACGATTCCTGTTAATACAACTGATGCAGGTAGTTCTGCTAAGGAATTTGCAGAAACATTGCGTACTGCTGTTAAAAACGCTAACGGTGGTGGCTCCACGATGGCCCTCGGTGGCGCTAACAAGGCTGACTACACGTTACGTACATCTATGATCGGTATTAATAATACTGTGACAGGTGTTAAGGGTGGTGAAAGCAAAGACAACCTTGCTATGGGCGTAGGTAATACGGCTACTAAAGTTCAGCACATGACAGCTATTGGTTCCAAAAATACTGTGTCTGATGCAACTGACACAATTATCGTAGGTGATAACCGTACTGTAACAGGTGCTAACAATACTGTTACAATTGGTTCTAGCGATGCTGGTACTACAACAACTGTAAACGAAGCAGTAGCTATTGGTCACAACACAGAGGTAACTGCTGAAGGCGGCGTAGCTCTTGGTAGTGGCTCCAAAGCAACAGTAGCAGCTGGCGGTATTGGCTATGATGTTAAAACAGGTGCTGCCTCTACAGAAACAGGTGCTGCATGGAAAGCGACAAGCTCTGCCGTATCCGTTGGCGACGTAGCAAATAATGTAACACGCCAAATTACATCTGTAGCAGCTGGTACAGATGACAGTGATGCAGTAAACGTAGCACAGCTTAAAAAAGCAGAAGAAAAAATCAACGATGTTAAAGCAGAAGCTAAAAAGCATACTACTGTTGTAGCAGGGGATAACACAACGGTAACAGCAGGTACAAATGCGGCTGGTGGTACTGAATACAAAGTGTCTGTAAAGAAAGACTTAGAGGATATGAACTCTGTTAACTTCGGTAAGATTACAGACGATGTACGTGCTCGTATCGATAAAGACAGCGCTCGTTTCTTCAACGGCAGCGAAAACATCGGTATCACACCTAAAGGTATTCAAATCGAAAATACAGATACTTTAGAACAAGCGAACTTCACTAAATACGGTATGTACGCAAGTGAAGGGGATAAAACCGTTTACTACACTACAAACGGTATTAGCGCTGGCGATCAAAAAATCAATAATGTGAAAGCTGGCGAAGCAGATACTGATGCAGTTAACGTAGGTCAACTTAAAAAAGTAGACGACAAGGTGACTGCTGTAGAAAACAAAGTAAATACTGTGGAAACTAAGGTTAACAACTTAGAGACTAAAGTTAATACTGTAGAAAACAAAGTAAATACAGTAGAGACTAAGGTTAACACCATTGAAACTAAGGTTAACAATGTAGAAACTAAAGTAAACAATGTAGATACTAAAGTTAATAACTTAGAAACAAAAGTTAATACCGTTGAAGCAGAAGCTAAAAAACATACCACAGTTGTAGCAGGCGATAATACGACTGTAACACAAGGTACAAATGCAAACGGCGGTGCTGAATACAAAGTAGCTGTAAATAAAGATTTAGTAGAGATGAACTCTGTTAACTTCGGTAAAGCAACGGACGACGTTCGTGCTCGTATCGATAAAGACAGCGCTCGTTTCTTCAACGGCAGCGAAAATATCGGTGTTACACCTAAAGGTATCCAAATCGAAAACACAGATACTTTAGAACAAGCTACTTTCACAAAATCTGGTATGTACGCAAGTGAAGGGGACAAAACAGTTTACTACACTACAAACGGTATCAGTGCTGGTGATCAAATTATCAACAATGTGAAAGCTGGCGTAGCAGATACTGATGCGGTTAACGTTTCCCAACTTAAAAAGGTGAAAGATGAAATCACCGCTGCTACAGGTACTACAACAGTAACGGCAGGTGACCACATTACGGTAACACCATCAATCAATGGTAATAGCCGTGATTACAAAGTATCTTTGTCTAAAGATATTACGGACCAAATCAATAACAACACTACGAATATCGACAAAAATAAGACAGAGATCAACAAAAACCGCGATGATATCAACAAAAATAGAAGCGATATCAACAAAAATGCAGGTAATATTGCAAACAATACTACAAACATCGCTAAGAATACAGAGGATATCAAAAACATTAAAGGCGATGTAACAGATATTCAAAACAATATTACAAACATCAATAACAATATGAACTCCTTCAAAGGCGATCTTTCCAAGATGGATAAACGTATCGATAAATCTGTAGCAGGCGCTGCAGCGTTGGCGGCTTTACATCCACTTGATTTCGATCCTGATGCTAAATGGGACTTTGCTGCAGGTTATGGTCACTACCGCAGTGGTGATGCGGCAGCTATCGGTGCTTTCTACCGTCCTAACGAAGATGTACAACTTAGCATCGGTTCCACAGTAGGCGGCGATGAAACAGTATTCAATGCTGGCTTGTCTGTGAAAGTAGGCGCTCATAATGGTGTATCTCGTTCTCGCGTAGCTATCGGCAAAGAGGTATTGGCTCTTAAGAAAACTGTAGCTGAACAAAATGCACAAATCCAAAAATTGACTGCATTATTGAACGGCGTAGCTGGTACTAAGATGAAAGCTGACCATACTACATTGTTCCCAGACGTGGCTGCAAACCACTGGGCATATGAAGCAGTAAGCGATTTATCTCGCCGTGGTCTCGTTGAAGGTTATCCAGATGGCACATTTGGTGGTGACCGCTTGTTAACTCGTTATGAATTCGCACAAATCGTATACCGTGCAATCCAAGACGGCGTAACAGTAGATGATCGCCTCGTTACTGAATTCAGCCCAGAAATGGCATTGTTCCGCGTGGACACAGTAGCGAAAAATGCTCAAGGTGAACCAACAATTGAACGTGTTCGTGTAAACAAAAAATAGAATAGGTTATTAAATAATCATTGGCTACTACACAGATTACCTCACTTCTAAATATAATTAAGTAGTAGCCAAATCAAAAAGCGTAACTGATATAGACGGCACTCTATACCAGTTACGCTTTCTTTTTATGTGATTAAGTATGGAATTAACTTTTACATTAAGCTTGGTGTCTAAAATAGCCAAGCTCTACTAAATGTTTAATAGACTCATCAAGGTATTGTTCACTTGGGACAGTGAAGGTCTCACCATCTGCTTTCGTACGAGTGATGGTTAACGTTTCATCTAGAATTTTAATTAACTCAGCACGAGTTGTTGGCTGCGCCATTTGTTTCATGACGTACAATAGCCCTTCGTCTACAGTAGGATCCTCTTGGTTAAACATATTGCCTAAGGACATATATTGTTTACCGTTGCCTTCGATAAGGGTAGAAACATATCTAATGAAACGTTCTGGGATGTAACTCACATTTTCTACAAATAGTAATTTTTCATATTTCTCAGCATACGAACGGAGATGGCCTAAAATGGTTAGCAAGAATAGCTGTACGTACAATCTGTCCTTGCTATATTCCTCATTAGGATGATTCTCAGCCATGTAGTCTACAATATCTTGAACATTAAATTGTTGGAACGTGCGCATAAATTGTTTGAGCGTAATGCGTAGCGTATCGGTCCAATCCGAAGGCATGCCTAAGGAATCTTCAAAAGGTGCCGCAAAGTACAACGTGTCCAGAATATCTTTTTGAACCGTTTCGTCCCGCACAATTTTGTCTCTATTGCATGGTTTTGTTAATAATGCCATGCGGAACTGTGTATCATAGACAAAGTCATAATATTGCTCTTTATCCTTATGATTACCGTTGGCAAGGGCTTTAATATTATCTACTACCTTATCATTGAGCCATGTGATAAAGGATTTTTCGAGGCTTTCATCACCGATATATACACAGCCCTGCTGTTCTGCACGGTCAATAAACTCAGACACATACACAGGATCGTTAAAGGTTTCTAAATATTCATGGCCCACATAATAATCATTGGAATCTAAGACAGTATTGATATTGGCGATTTTGTAACCTGACCGCTCTTGAGAACGTTGATCCATGTTCATTGTCTCGCCAAGGAGTTTTAACACGTTTTTAGTGTATACAGTACGTTCTTGCAGTGATTGAGACTTTAATTGCTTTTCAGAGTAGAGCATAATATCTCGCATTTGCTCTAATCGTTTCCAACCGGGATACGTGTTGTAGGACACATAAGCGATGCCGCGGTCAGATAGATTGCGATTACAAATGCTGAGGATTTTATCCTTAACGATATCAGGTACCCAAGACCAAATGCCGTGAACGAGAATGTAATCGAAGGTGCCAAAGTCATCATCGATGTCCATGATATCTTTTTCTAACAAGGTTACATTGGTGAGCCCCATGGAATCGATTAATTCGTTACCGTGTTTGATTTGTACAGATGACAGGTCGATGCCTGTGAAAGTTGCCTCTGGATAGTACAGCGCCTGTGGAATGATATTGCCGCCACAAGAGGAGCCTAGCTCAAGCACACGAGCACCCTTAATTGGCGCCGGATCAAGACCGTAGATGCGCGCCGTTGCAATTAATGAATTAATAGAACAACTAGCAAAGGCTTTAGATACATAAAGGAAATCATCATACGAGTCCTTTAATGCCTCAATGCCCGCTTGGTCGGTAGACGGTTGATGCGGAGGGGGACTAATGGCTTGGCCTTCGCTGCTATTACCTTTTACTATTTCTTCTGTGGTTTCTTTATACATATCTTTATGTGCTTCTTTTGGTTGTGTGTCCATGGTAAATCCTCATTGTTACTATATGGTTAAATTTTACCTCATTATGATTAAGTATATCATAATTTCTATTATATATAGGAGTACGAATTCATAACTATTTCATTTGCAAAGAGATATATGAAATATTTATGAAATTGCTATCAAAGGATTGAATGAATTTCATATATAGAATTTTTTTGAGATCAAAATTTATAGATAATATAGAAATAGAGTTTGAAATCGAGAAAAATCAATCTTCATAAATCGATTAAACCTTTATTTATAAGTTTTGGTAATGCGATTATCGAAAATAATAAAACTGGATAGAATAAAATAGATTAGATTTTATAAAATACGTATAAATCGTCAAAAAAATGAGTAAAAAAACGACCATATATTAAATTTTGTTTAACAAAATAAAGGTTCTAATAATAAACTTTGGTGTTTATGATAAAAAGATGAAGTATAGTATTTACAAGATTTTCGATATATGATATTCTGTTCATGACACAAAATGAAAAGAATATGAAAGACACTCAGAATGCCATTAAGTATGGGATGTTTGGCCTTTCAGTCTTTTGTATTTATTGATTATTAATTATAAGGATTGTAATTGTGTCTAGTTAAGAAAGGGGTTCATAGTAATATGAATAAAATCTTTAAAGTTGTTTGGAGCAAAACTAAAGAGTGCTACGTAGTAGTTTCCGAAGTTGCAAAAAACAATGGCGGTAAGAAAAAAGTGTTAGCTAGCGTATTAGCTGGTTTGGCTATGGTAGGCGCTGGCGCAGTGGGTACACCAGTACAAGCGAATGTAGACTTAGGTAATAGTGCGGTTAATATTTCTCCTAACGGTACTTATAATGGTTCTAATAGTGTAGGGGTAAACTCCGTAGTAGTTGGTTACCAAAATACGACTGATAACAATGACGGTACACTTGCTTATGGTGCTAATAACAATGTAAAAGGTAATTCCGCATTTGCTATTGGTAACAATAATAAGGCAGATGGTGGCAATGCGTACGCTATGGGTAACACTGCAGAAGCTAAAGGTACTGCTACACTTGCATTTGGTAACCAAGCAAAAGCTTTGGCTGACTATGGTGTAGCTATTGGTTCTGGCGCACAAGCAACTGCAAATAATGCTGTAGCTGTAGGTCGTGTGAATAAAGCGACAAATGCTTCCGCGGTAGCTCTTGGCGTTAACAACCAAGCGAACGGTCAAGATTCTACTGCAGTAGGTTCTGGTAATACAGTAAAAGGTGACCAAGCATCTGCATTCGGTCGTGAAAACGTAATCGATGCCGCTTCCGTAGCTGGTGCTACAGCAGTTGGTTACAAAAATAAAGCATCTGGTGATCGTGCTATCGCAATCGGTGAGGCCAATGACTCTCAAGTAGAAGATACAATCACAATGGGTCATAAAAATACGGCATCCGTTGGTGGTGGTATCGCTATTGGTCAAAATAACGTTGCAAACTCTGGTGGTAATGCTGGTAACACCATGATTGCTATTGGTCGTGACAATGAGGCAACCGCTCTAGATACAGTAGCAATTGGTCGTAAGACTAAAGCGACTGCAAATACTTCTGTTGCTCTTGGTGCTCGTTCCGAAGCGACAGGTTCTGGTTCTGTTGCGATTGGTGGCAATGGTGATGGCTATAAAACTACATCTAATGGTTTAGGCGCAGTAGCTTTAGGTATGCAAGCTAAAGCTGATGGTACTGCTGCAACTGCAGTAGGTGGTGTATCTGAAGCAACAGCTAATGGTGCAGCTGCATTTGGCCAAGGCGCGAAAGCAACTGCAGTTCAAGCAACAGCTTTAGGCTATAAATCTGAAGCATCTGTAAAAGATGGTGTGGCTCTTGGTTCTACATCTAAAGCAACTGTAGATAAAGGCGTTAAAGGCTTCAACCCTGCTGAAGATCGTGATAATAAATACGGTGGTTTAGCTGGTACTGCACAAACATCCACATTGGCAGCTGTTTCCGTAGGTGACGGTGCTACTGCAACTCGTCAAATTACAGGTCTTGCTGCAGGTAAAGAAGATACTGATGCTGTTAACGTAGCTCAATTAAGAAGTGTTAACTTAAAATACGCTGGCGACACTGGTAAAGGCGATGTATTGTTGGACAATGGTACATTAACTGTTAAAGGTGAAGGTCTTCTTTCCACAGAAGCTGATGCTACTGGCATTAAATTGAAACTTAAAGAAGGCGCTACAATCACTGATAACAACGGTAAAGTTGTACCTCCAACTCCAAATGGTGTAGCGACTACTGACAATGTAGCACAAGCTATTAACCGTTCTGGTTGGAAGGTAACTTCCGCTAACAATGGTGGTACTACAAATGGCACTACTTCTGAAAAAGTAAGCCCTGGCGACACTGTTACTTTCAGCGCTGGTAAAAACATTGTATTAGACCAAGCTGGTAAACAATTCACATATTCTTTAAATAAAGACGTTGATTTGACTAAAGATGGTTCTTTAACAATTGGCGATACTGTAATCAACAACGCTGGTATGACTATCACTGGTGGTCCATCTGTAACTAAAACTGGTATCAACGCTGGTAACAAAAAAATCACTAACGTAGCTCCTGGTACTGATGATACTGACGCAGTTAACGTAAAACAATTGAAAGCTGCTAAGACAGAAGTTAAAGCTGGTGCAGGCGTAACTGTAGCTAAATCTCAAGGTGCTGAAGGTCAAGATATCTACACAGTAAGCTCCACTGGTGCTACTGGCTCTACAGATCCTTCCAAACTTGTAGATGGCAAAAATACTAAAGTTGAAGGTGACGGCACAGCAGCTACTCCTTATAAAGTAAATGTAGAAGGCGACTTGGCAGACATCTCCTCCATCACAAATGGTGCTGATTCTGGCAAACTTACTTTCGAAGGTGACAAAGTTGTAAAAGTTGGTGGTGACAACCCTATTTCCTTAGATGGTAAAGGTGGTTATGTAACTGGCTTACAAAACAAAGATTGGGATATCACTAACCCAACTGTTGTATCCGGTCGTGCAGCAACTGAAGACCAATTGAAAAAAGTAAGCGATGGCTTTAACAACACAATTAAATTAGCAGGTAACACTGGTAACACAGATACTCAAAAATTCAATAAAACTGGTGGTTTGAGCTTCGGTGTAGTTGGTGCTAACAACGGTCAATACATCAAAACAACTGCTTCTGGTACAGATGTAGTAGCTGATTTGTCCGATGATGCAAAAGCTAAATTGAACCATACCGTTGAAGTAGCTTCTGGTTCTAAGAATGTAACAGTAACTAAAGATACAACTGATCCTAATAAAACAGTTTATAAAGTAGCTGTAGCTAATACTTCTTCTGTACCTGGTGGTGCTTCCTCTACTGAAAGCGTAGTTAAAAAAGCTGATGCAGCTGGTGACACTAACATTGCTGACATCACTGTAGGTAATGGTAAAAACTCTGGTGACCCAGATGCTCAATACGAAGTTAATGTTTCCCGTAATGCTGTTAAAGATGCAGCTCGTGAAGCAGTAACAGTTAACAACGGTGGTACAACTACTGGTGGTAACTACACAGCTGATACAAATAACCCTATCACTGTTAACCCTGTGAAAGATGATGCAAACCATAACACTACATACGAAGTGAAATTCGATGGTGAAAAAGCAGCTAAACAAATTCCTTTGACTTATAAAGCTAATGGTACTGGTGACCAAACAGTTAAATTGGACAAAGGTTTGAACTTCACTAACGGTTCTAACACAACAGCTTCTGTAGCAGCTGATGGCGTAGTTAAATACGACTTGAACAAAGACGTTGATTTGACTAAAAACGGTTCCTTAACAATTGGTGACACTAAAGTTAACAACGATGGCGTAACTATCACTGGTGGTCCATCTGTGACTAAAACTGGTATTGATGCTGGTAACAAAAAAATTACTAACGTAGCACCTGCTACTGATGGTACTGACGCTGTTAACTACGATCAATTGAAAGCAGCTCGTACAGTTGTTACTTCCAACGACAAATCTGTAACAATTAATAAAACAACAAATGGCGACCAAGTAACATATGACTTGCATGTAAATGCAGCTGCTGGTACAGCATCTACTTGGAACTTGAAATCTGGTGCAGTTTCTGCTACAGAAGGTACACATTCTGGTGACACAGATCAAAACATTGCAGATGGTAAATCCGTTACAATGCAAGCTGGTAAAAACTTAACTGTTAAACAAACTAACGACGGTAACGGTAATACAGAAGTTGCATACGCTCTTGATAAAAATCTTAAAGATCTTACAAGCGTAACAACTGACAAAGTTACTACTAAAGAAATCGGCTTACAAGATCCAACTGGTAAAACTACAACAATCAAGAACGATGGCGACCGTATTACATACACTAAAGACGGTGACACTAAAGTTCATGAAGTAGCTACTCTTGAAGATGAAAAACACATCAAACCTGGTAGCTATGCTGTAGACAATAAAGGCAACGTAACAATGACTTACGTTGACGGTAAAGGTCAAGATGTACCAAATGATAAAGTAGTGCTTACTGGTATTGCTAACCAAGATCTTTCCAACATCACTGATGCAGGTAAGAAAGTAATTACTGGTCTTGGTTCTAAAGTTGAAGCTGGTGACAACGTAACTGTTACTGATACAACTGATGCAACTACAGGTCAAAAAACATACACTGTAAATGCTAAATTAGCGAAAATTGCAGACGGTAAAAACACTAAGAAATCTGGTACTGGCACAGACGCTGATCCATACAAACTCAACGTTGAAGGTGACTTAACTGATATCAACTCCATCACAAATGGCGCTGGTACTGGTAAACTCACATTCGGTCCTAACGAAACAGTAACAGTTGGTGGTACTAACCCAATCAGCTTGAACGCTAAAACTGGCAACATCGGTGGTTTGACTAACAAAACATTCGATCCTAACAATATCGTATCTGGTCAAGCAGCTACAGAAGATCAATTGAAATCTGCACATGATTCCTTGAAAGCTTCTGAATTACACATCGCTCCTACAGCAGTTAAAGCTGGCAGCACTGAAGCTAAAGGCGGTGTAGCTGCTGGTACTGAAAACGTATACAAATACGATGCAGCTTCTAAGAAAGTTACATTGACTTACAACGATGGCAACGGTAAAGCTGTAACTGATACTAAAGCAGTTATCGACTTCTCCGACTTGAACATCCCAGCAGCATCTACTCCTTACAGCTTCAAAACAAATGCAACTGGTAACCTTGAAGACGGTTCCAATGCAGCTGAAACTGCAGTAGCAAGCGGCAAAACTGTAAACTTCGGCGCAGGCAAAAACTTGACTGTAAAACAAGAAATCGGTGCTGATGGTAACCAAACTTACACTTATGCATTGAACAAAGACTTAACTAACTTGGATAAAGTAGTTGTTAACGGTAAAGATGGCGTTAACGGTCAAGACGGTGTAACAATCACTGGCCCTCAAGGCGCAGCTGGTACAGATGGTAACAATGGTAAAGTTGGTATCTCTGGTAAAGACGGTAAAGACGCAGTATCTATCTCCGGTAAAGATGGCGTAGGTCACATTGGTTTGACTGGCCCTGCTGGTAAAGATGGTAAAAATGCAACTGCTGATATCACTGTAAAAGATGGTGTTCCAGGCGTTGACGGCCAACCTGGTGAAACTATGACTCGTATCGTATACCAAGACAAAGACGGTAACGAACACGAAGTAGCAACTCACGATGATGGCATGAAGTTCGCTGGTGATGACGGTCAAACTGATCCAACTAAAGTTATTAAGAAACATCTTAACAACGTAGTAGATATCGTTGGTGGTGCTGATAAAGCTAAATTGACTGATAATAACATTGGCGTAAACAACGACAATGGTAAAATGAAAGTTCAATTGTCTAAAGACCTTGATCTTACTAAAGATGGTTCCGTAAAAATTGGCGATACTACAGTTAACAACGATGGTTTGACTATCGCTGGTGGTCCATCTGTTAAGAAAGATGGCATCAATGCTGGTAATAAAACAATTACAGGCGTTAAAGCTGGTGAAAACGATACAGATGCTGTAAACGTTAAACAATTGAAAGACAAAGTTACAACTGTTGAGTCTTCCAACAACTCCATTAAAGTAGTTGATAAAAACGATCCTACATCTGCAACTTATGATGCAGCTAAAGGTCACCAATATGACATCACTATCAATAATCAATCTGTAGTTGAAAATGCTCAAACTCCAGTGGTTTACACTGATAAAGATGGCAACAAACTTTACAAAATCGTAGATCCTGCAACTGGTGCTACTACTTTTAACACTAACCCTGATGGTACTGGTACTACAGTTCAACCTGCTGATGTAATTGCATCCATGAACAATGGTGGCAATTCCACAACAGATCCTATGAAGTTGAACAACGTAGGTTCCTCTATCGCTGATCAAGCTGGCAACACTTACTTAGACAAAATTAATGCAGCAGCTGCTGATAACAAAACTAAGAACGGTGCGGTAAACGTAACTGACCTTAAAAACACAGCTGACGCATTGATCGACAAAGGCTTAAACTTCGACGCTAACTCTGGCGGTGTGAAAACTAATAAACTTGGTTCCACTGTAAAAGTTCAAGGCGAAGGCGCTAAAGCTGATACTGAGTACAGCGGCGAAAACGTTAAAACTATCATCGGTCAAGATGCAGATGGTAACACAACTATCGACGTTAAACTTGATAAAAACCTTAAATCTGAAACTATTACTGTAACAGGTAAAGATGGTAAAGACGGCAAAATTGGTATCAACGGTAAAGACGGCACTAACGGTGTTGATGGTACTAACCGTGTAGATATCCAAGTAGAAAAAGGTAAAGATGGTATCGATGGTGCTAACGGTGCTGATGGTATCTCCCGTATTGTATACGAAGATAAAACAGGTAAACACACTGTTGCTACATTAGAAGACGGTTTAGCATTCAAAGGCGATAACACTACTGTTGTTAAGAAAAAACTTGGTGAACAATTAGATATCGTTGGCGGTGCAGATAGCACTAAATTGACTGATAACAATATCGGTGTAAATGAAGACGGCGGTAAATTAAAAGTTCAATTGGCTAAAGATGTTGATCTTACTAAAGATGGTTCCTTAAAAGTTGGCGATACTACAGTTAACAACGATGGCTTGACTATCGCTGGTGGTCCATCTGTTAAGAAAGACGGCATCAATGCTGGTGATAAGAAAATCACAGGCGTTAAAGCTGGTGAAGCTGATACAGATGCAGTAAACGTTAAACAATTGAAAGACAAAGTAACAACTGTTGAATCCTCTGATGGCACTATCACAGTAACTGATAAAAATGACCCTACTTCTGCAACTTATGATGCAAATAAAGGTCACCAATATGACATCAAGATCAATAACCAAGGTGTTGTAAACAACGCTCAAATTCCAGTGGTATACACTAAAGAAGACGGCACTAAAGTTTACAAACAACCAGATGGCACTTTCACAACAAATGTTGACGGTACTGGTGATGTAGTTCCTGCAAACAAAGTTATCGCATCTATGAACAGTGCGGGTAATTCCTCTACTGAGCCTACTAAGTTGAACAATGTTGGTTCTTCCATTGCTGACAAAGCTGGCGATACTTACTTAGATAAGATCAACAACGCTGCTGGTGACAACAATACTAAGAACGGTGCTGTAAACGTAACAGACCTTAAAAATACTGCTGATGCAATCGGCAACAAAGGCTTGAACTTCGGTACTCAATCTGGCGATGACATCCACAAAAACTTGGGTGAAAAACTTGAAATCGTTGGCAAAGGTACTAAAGCTGATACTAATTACAGTGCTGAAAACATCAAAACTATGACAAAAGATGGTAAAGTTGTAATCGGTCTTGATAAAGATCTTAACGGCTTGAACTCCATTGGCGTTCCTGGTAAAGACGGCGTAGCTGGTAAAGATGGCGTATCCATCTCCGGTAAAGACGGTGCTAACGGTGTTGACGGTAAAGTTTCCATCGGTAAAGACGGTAAAGATGCTGTATCCATCGCTGGTAAAGACGGCGTAGGTCACATTGGCTTGACTGGTCCTAAAGGTGCTGACGGTAGCAACGGTAAATCTGTTGATATCTCCACTAACGACGGTAAACAAACATTAGTGAACCCAGAAAATGGCACTGATAAATCTCAACGTATCGTTTACACTCCACAAGATAAAGACGGCAACCCTATTAAAGGTAAAGACGGCAAAGATATCGTACGTGAAGTGGCAACAATGGACGATGGCTTGAAATTCACTGGTAACAACACTAGCACTGAAAACAAACATGCGTTGAATACGCTTGTTAAAGTTCAAGGCGAAGGCGTAACTGAGGCTCAATCCAATGCATTCCAATCCGCTGCTGGTAACATCAACGTAGTAGCTGATGGCAACGATACATTAACTGTTAAATTGAACAAAGACCTTAAAGGTATTAACTCTATCAGAAACAGCGAAAATGGTCCTGCATTGAACTTCAACGCTGGTGATCTTGCTGTAACTGGTGGTAACCTCAACATGGGTGGTAACAAAATTACTAACCTTGGTAAAGGTACTGATGACAGTGATGCAGTTAACTTGAAACAATTGAAAGATTCCCGTACAATCGTTAAATCCACTGATGGTACTGTAGGTGTTCGTGAATCTGAAAGCACTGATGGCGCTAAAGTATACGACTTGTCTACTGGTGCAAGCCCTCGTTTCGATGAGTTAACTGATGAAATCGGTCGTGTAGGTGCACAAGGCGCAGCTCTTGCAGCATTGAAACCTATCCAATACGATCCATTAGAACCAACTCAAATCATGGCTGGTTATGGTAACTACCGTGGTAACTCCGCTATTGCAATGGGCGTTGCTCACTACAAAAACGAGTCCACAATGATGCATGCTGGCTTGGCATGGGCTGGTGGTTCCCGTCACATGATGGCAAACGCTGGTGTAACTTGGAAAGTTGGCAACCGTGATAGCGAAGCTGCTGTAGCAGATCGTTACCGCAAAGGCCCTATCAGCTCCGCTTATGCAATGCAACAAGAAATGGCATCCGTTAAAGCACAAAACGCTGGATTAAAAACAGAAGTATCTGATTTGAAAGCTGAAAACGAACAAATGAAAGCTCAAATTGCTGCAATGATGGCAAAACTTGGTATGTAATCATTTGAGAGAGTAAGAACTGAATGAACTTAGGATGGTATGCGCTACCTAGCGTAGCGCTTACCTCTCCCTATGGTTTATGAAAGCAGTGCTTTCAGATATGAACGTGTAATACGTGTGAAAGATACTTTCACCATAATCTAACGATAGAAAAGAGGAATATAGAATGAAAAAATCTACATTACTTGCTTGTGCAGCGGCTCTTGTTATTTCTACAGGTGTTGTAGGTGCACAATCCGCTCCAACATATGACGATAACTTAATTTTACGTAACCCAGTATCTGCGCCTGCATTGAGCAACGTAGTATTGGTTCCTGTGGCTAGCCCACAAACAGTGTCTGCAGTTCATGACTATGTAAAAGCTTGGCAAAATGCGGAGATCAACATCGCAAAAGCTAAAGTGAAATACGAAAACCATGAGCGTATGACAAAAGCTGAGAAAAAATGGTTACATTCCTATGACAAACACAACTATGCTGACTACTTCCGTACACATTCCATCGGTCGTGTACATGGTCAAGAAGTGTTCTTAAACTGGAATGGTGAAAACCGTAATAAAAACGAATACGAATACTTTGAAATGCCTAAATACAATAAAGAAGATGGCTTCACTAACAGCTATGGTTACAATGTATTGCGCGGCATGACAGATCGTATTAACGAAATCATCCAAAAACAAAAAGAAGTTGGCGGTCCTATGACTGATGACGAAGCACAAGCATTAGAAGATGCTATTTTGGATGTAATGGCACAAGACCAAGAACATGTATCTAACGAAGAACTTCGTCACTACATGAATGAAACAATTTGGTTCGCTGCAAAACAAACTGTAAAAAATAAAGCAAGTGAAGAACCTACAGTGCAAGAGGAGCACGTAGTAAACCTTCGCGAAGCTATTAATCGTCCAGCTAACCAAGAAACTAAAAAAGTAGATTTGCGTGCTGCGATTCAATAATAAGGTCGTTGTAAATTTTAACTATAAATCATTAGATCACTAGTGGCTCGGCATAAACGATATAGAGTGTTTTAGGAAAATGATGCGTGATGCGCAGTGTAATAATGATAAACTACATACGGCCCTCTACGGCGAGTGTTTGAGGGCCATGATGTTCCCTGGACCCCCGACTAGGGCACGCAATCCTTATACAAGACAACGCCATCCGAAAGGATGGCGTTGTTTTTTTGCGTTTATCTATTGTTGTCCTTACTTAAGGCTTAATAGCTGTACAAATATAAACAATTATAAAATAATAGACTGCTTATATTAACTACCTTTTTCTTGTTGATTATGAAGAAGTACCATAATAAAGGGATTTCTCTTCATCTTATTTAAAGTGTTTATATAGATTGAATGAAGACGATATTAAAATTGTCGTACGGTTTCATGATAAATATAAACTGAATATCTTGGTTTTTGGGCTTTATATATTAAATGTATTATATTATATATAATACTATTATATATAAAACCCTTATTTTATGCGGATGAGTAGAAATATTCTCATAGAATAGGATCTTAGTTTAAATTGTTTAGAAATATAAAATTTATTTTAATAAAATGAGGAATTTCTATTTACATTTAGTTTATAAATTGATATTATATAAATATCTTAATGAATAGTATGTGAACGTGTGTCATAAACCATTCATGAAACAAAAAGTGTATAAATAAGGCATTTAGTGTTTTCTTTATAAGAGAGAAAGGGGTTCATAGTTTCTATGAATAAAGTCTTTAAAGTCGTTTATAGCAAATCTAAAGGTTGCTATGTAGTGGTTCCTGAAACTGCAAAAAATAATAACGGCAAGAAAAAAGTTTTGGCTAGCGTATTGGCTGGTTTGGCTGTAGCTGGTGCTATGGGTGGTATTGCGCCACAAGAGGCACAAGCAGGTTATGATACTGGCAACAGTCATGTAAATATTTGGGCTGATACTAATCCAAAAAGTAATGGCCAAAATTATAATGTAGGCCAAAACTCTATCGTGGTAGGTTACCAAAATACTACTGATAATGTAGCTGGTCATGATGGTAAAGTAGCAATCGGTGCTAAAAATACATCTACAAATAACGCTTCTACAGCAGTAGGTAATGAAAATAAAGCTACAGGTGGCGCGGCTACAGCTGTTGGTGCTGGTAATAACGCTTCTGGTAAGGCCTCTGTTGCTCTTGGTAATGTGAATAATGCAGATGCTAAGGCTGCCGTTGCTGTAGGTACTTATAATAACGTTAACTATACTAAAGGTTCTTGGCAAACAACACCTAAACAAGCTGGTGAGTACTCTACAGTAATTGGTAACTACTCCAGTGCTACTGGTACTAGCGCTTCTGCTATGGGTGTATATACTAATGCTACTGGTGCAGGTTCTTTTGCTGCTGGTTACAACAATAATGCAAAGGGCCAAAACTCTGTTGCCATTGGTTCTGAAAATACATCCCACGTGGCAGACACTGTAACTTTGGGTCAATTTAATAATGCAAAAACAATGGGTGGTATCTCCATTGGTAAAAATAACTTAACAGATTCTACGAATGATGGCAGAAACCATCCTGAAACACGTGATGAGAACTCTCAAATCGCCATCGGTCGAGACAATACCGCTACTCACTTAGACACAATTGCTATTGGTCGTGAAACTAATGCAACTGGCTCAGGTGCAACTGTAATCGGTGCTCGTGCTGATGCATCTGGTAACAACTCCATTGCGATTGGTCAAAGTGGTAAAACATCCCCTAGAGTTATTGCATCTGGTGTAAACTCCATTGCTATCGGTATGCAATCTCAAACTGAAGGTGAGTCTGGTGTGGCTTTAGGTGCTGGTACTCGTGCAAATGGTCAATTTGGTGTAGCAGTAGGTCACATTGCTAAAGCAAATGCAACAAAAGGTACAGCACTTGGTGATGCTACTAATGCTAGTATTGCCGAAGGCGTAGCTCTTGGTTCCTCTTCTGTTACAACAACAGATAAAGGTGTGCTTGGCTACAATCCATCCGATCCTCATGAACGTAAATACGCACCATTGACTGGTAACGTACAAACAGCTACTACAGCTGCTGTATCCATTGGCAATGGTCAACAAATGACTCGTCAATTGACTGGTCTTGCTGCAGGTACTGCAGACACTGACGCTGTTAACGTGGCTCAATTGAAAAACGTTGGCGTTGCTGTAACTGGTAACACTGGTAAGAGTGACTTCTTGACTGATGGCGGTAAATTAAACGTAATCGGTACAGGTCGTGTATCTACTGTAGCGGCTCATGACGGTGCGAAAGACTCCAAAATCACTGTAGGCTTTGATGACAAAGGCATGGTGAAAGCTGGTAAAAACGTTACTGTTGATGAAAAAACTGTAGATGGTAAAACTACTTACACAATCAATGCTGCTGGCACTGCTGCTAAATATGACTTCTTAACAAATGCTACAGCTAACGGTGGTAAACTTGACGGTGAAGCAACACCTACAAAAGTTCAAAGCGGTACTACAGTTAACTACGCAGCTGGTAAGAACTTAACAGTTAAACAAGATATTGAAACATCTCTTGGCCAACAAACATATACATATTCCTTGAATAAGGATCTTAAAGAAATTACATCCATCACTAATAATGGTGGTCCTACAATGAACTTTGGTCCTAATAATATCAGCATCACTGGTGGTAACTTGGATCTTGGTGGTAACAACATCACTAACCTTAAATCTGGTGGCGATGTAATTAACAACGCAGCTAACATTGGCGACGTAACTCGTATTTCCAAAGCTAATGATAAACACATTAAACCTGGTGAATACGCAGTTGATAACAACGGCAAAGTAACAATGACATACGTTGATGGTAACAACAAAGACGTTCCTAACGAAACTGCTATCATCACAGGTATTGCTAAACAAGATCTTTCCAACATCAACAATGGTGGTAAGACTGTCATCAAAAACCTTGCTAAAGAAGCTATCGACATGGAAAACGGTAAGAACACAACTGCTTCTCACCGTGACGTAAATGGCGTTAAAACTTTCAAAGTAGACGTTGAAGGTGATTTAACAGACATTACATCCATCACTAACAAAGCTGGGGATGGCAAAATTGCATTTGGTGGTAACCAAACTGTAAACGTAGCAGGCGATCACAACATTGCTATTAATGCTAAAGCTGGTGACATCACTGGTTTAACTAACGTAACTTTGGATGCTCCTGACTTCGCTAAAAAAGGTCGTGCTGCAACTGAAGAACAATTGAACATTGTTAATAACAAGTTCAATAACACAGTTGGTTTGACTGGTAACACAGGCGCTACTGAATTACAAAAATTGAACAAACAAGGCGGCTTGAGCTTCGGTGTTGTAGGTGCTAATAATGGTGAGTACATCAAAACAACTGCAGCTGGTAGCGACGTAGTAGCTGACTTGTCCGACAGCGCTAAAAACAAATTGAACAGCACTGTTGAAGTTCAAGGTAAAAACGCTGCGAAAGTAACAAGCACAGTAGTTAACAATGCAGATGGTAGCACAAAAACTATCTACACTGTAGATGTAAACAACGTAAAACCTACGGCAGCTTCTACTGAAAAAGTACAAGCTAAAGCAGACGTAGCTGGTTCTAGCGACAAAAACATCGCTAAAGTTTCCCCTAAAGCTGGTGAAAACTTCGGTGATGCAGGCGCAACTTACGAAGTAAACGTATCCCGTAACGACGTAAAAGATGCAGCTCGTGAAGCAGTAACTGTAAATACTACAAACACAACTAACAACCCTATCACTGTTACACCTGTACAAGATGAAGCAAATCATAACACTACATACCAAGTAACATTCGATGGCGACAAAGCTGCTAAGCAAATTCCTTTGACTTACAAAGCGAATGGCACAAACGACCAAAAAGTTACATTGGATAAAGGTTTGAACTTCACAAACGGTAGAAACACAACAGCTTCCGTAGCTGCTGAAGGCGTTGTTAAATACGATGTGAACAAAGACTTAGTAGACATCCATTCCATTTCCAACACTACAAATGGTCCAAAAATGGAATTCGGTCCTAACTCTATCAATATCACTAATGGCCCTATCAACATGGGTGACCAAAACATCACTAATCTTAAATCTGGTGGCGATGTAGTGAATAACGCTGCTAACATTGGCGACGTAACTCGTATTTCTAAAGCTAACGACTTGCACATTGCTCCAACATCTTCTGACCGTCAAGGTGAAACTACTACATCTTACGCTTACGATGCAGCAAGCAAATCTGTAACATTGAAATATAACGATGGTAACGGTGCTAACCAATCTGGTACAGTTGCGAAAATCGACTTGTCCGGCTTGGCTGATCAAATCAAAGACGGTTACTCCTTCTCTACTGACGCTAAAGGCAATGTAGTTGGTAACCACGCTGTTACAGCTGTTGGCAATGGTAAAACTGTTTCCTACGCTGCAGGCGATAACGTAACTGTAAAACAAGATATCGATGCTGCAACTGGTGAACATACTTACACATATGCATTGTCCAACAACATTGATTTGACTCCAAATGGTTCCTTGAAAATTGGTGACACTATTGTTAACGATGGTGGCTTAACAATTAAAAATGGTCCATCCGTTACTAAAACTGGTATCAATGCTGGTAACTTGAACATCACTAATGTAAAAGCTGGTGTAAACGATAACGATGCAGTTAACGTTAAACAGTTGAAAGATTCCCGTACAGTAGTAACTTCTAACGATAAATCTGTAACAATCAACAAAACAGAAAACGGCAACCAAGTTACTTATGACTTGCATGTAGCTCCAGGTGCTGCACAATCCGTATGGAATGTGAAATCCACTGGTAACACAACTGCTGACTCCGAAGCAGCTGCAAAAACTATCACAGATGGTAAAACAGTTGAAATGGCGGCAGGTAAAAACTTAACTGTTAAACAAACTAGCAACGAAGACGGCGCTAAAGTTGAATACGGTTTAGCTGGTGACTTGACTAATATCAAGACTATTAAAAACGAAGGTCCTGCTACTTTCACAATTGGCGGCAACGAATTCAAATTTGATGGCGGTAATGTGAATATGGGCGACAACAACATCACTAACCTTAAATCTGGTGGCGATGTGATCAATAACGCAGCTAACATTGGCGACGTTAACCGTATCTCCAAAGCTAACGACATTCATATCAAAGACAAAACATACACAGTGAACGCTGATAAAACAGTTACATTGGAATATGTTGATGGCAATGATAATGCAGTGAACAAAACCGCTAAGATCGACTTGAGCAACTTGCCAACAGGCGATAAAGCTGCTGTTGAAAGCGTAGTTAAAAAATCTGCTGCAGCAGGCGACACTAACATCGCTGACATCACTGTAGCTGACGGCAAACAAACTGGTGATGCAAATGCTAAATACGAAGTAAATGTTTCTCGTAATGCTGTTAAAGATGCAGCTCGTGAAGCAGTTACTGTAAACAATGGCAACAATACTAATAACCCAATCACTGTTACACCTGTTCAAGATGAAACAAACCATAACACAACTTACCAAGTAACATTCGATGGCGATAAAGCTGCTAAACAAATTCCTTTGACATACAAAGCGAATGGCTCCAACGACCAAAAAGTTACATTGGATAAAGGTTTGAACTTCACTAATGGTTCCAACACAACAGCTTCCGTAGCTGCTGATGGCGTAGTTAAATACGATCTTAACAACAACGTAAACTTGACTCCATCTGGTTCCTTAACTATTGGTGACACTGTTGTAAACAATGGTGGTTTGACTATTAATAATGGTCCTTCCATCACTAAAGGTGGCATCAATGCTGGTAACTTGAATATCACTAACGTAAAAGCTGGTGTAAACGATAACGATGCAGTTAACGTTAAACAGTTGAAAGATTCCCGTACAGTAGTTACATCTAACGATAAATCTGTAACAATCAACAAAACTGAAAACGGTAACCAAGTTACTTATGACTTGCATGTAGCTCCGGGTGCTGCTCAATCCACATGGAATGTGAAAGCTGCTGGTAACACAACTGCTGATTCTGAAACAGCTGCAAAAACTATCACTGATGGTAAAACAGTTGAAATGACAGCAGGTAAAAACTTGACTGTAAAACAAACTAGCAACGAAGACGGCGCTAAAGTTGAATACGCATTGTCCGACGACATCAAAGTTGGTAACGACGGTAAAGATGGCAAAGACGGCGTTGACGGCAAAATCGGCGTAAACGGTAAAGACGGCTCTGCCGTTGTAATCAACGGTAAAGACGGCTCCATCGGCCTCAATGGTAAAGATGGTAAAGACGGTCTTACTATCCGCGGTGCTAATGGTCAAGACGGCGTAAATGGTACAAACGGTACTAACGGTATCACTCGTATCGTATACGAAGACAAAAACAACAACAAACACGAAGTGGCTACTACTGATGACGGCTTGAAATTCACTGGTAATAACACTGATGTTGTAAACAAAAATAAATTGAACAGCCTTGTTAAAGTTCAAGGTGAAGGCGTAGATAAAACAACTTCTACATCCTTCAAGAGCGCTTCTGGTAACATCAATGTAAAAGCTGATGGTACTGATACTCTCGAAGTTCAATTGAACAAAGATTTGAAAAACATCTCTTCCATTAAGAATGATGGCCCTGCAACTATGACAATTGGCGGCAACGAATTCAAATTCGATGGCGGCAACGTGAATATGGGTGGCAACAACATCACTAACCTTAAATCTGGCGGCGATGTAATCGATAACGCAGCTAACATTGGCGACGTAACTCGTATTTCTAAAGCTAACGACTTACACATTGCACCAACTAAATCTGATCGTGCAGGTGAAACTACTACATCTTACTCCTATGATGCAGCAGACAAATCCGTTACATTGAAATACAACGATGGCAATGGTGCTAACCAAGCTGGTACAATCGCGAAAATCGACTTGTCTGGTTTGGCTGATCAAATTAAAGACGGCTACTCCTTCTCCACAGATGCGAAAGGTAATGTAGTTGGTAACCACGCTGTAACAGCAGTAGGCAACGGTAAAACTGTATCCTACGCAGCAGGCGATAATTTGACAATTACTCAAAATATCGATAATGCAACTGGTGAACAAACTTATACATATGCATTGTCTAATGACATCAAAGTTGGTAACGACGGTAAAGATGGTAAAGACGGCGTAGACGGCAAAATCGGCGTAAACGGTAAAGATGGTTCCGCTGTTGTAATCAACGGTAAAGATGGTTCCATCGGCCTCAATGGTAAAGACGGCAAAGACGGTCTTACTATTAAAGGTGCTAACGGTCAAGACGGCGTTGACGGTAAAAACGGCAAAGACGGCATGACTCGTATCGTATACGAAGACAAAAACAACAATAAACACGAAGTGGCAACTACTGACGACGGCATGAAATATGCTGGCGACAATGGTCAAACTGACTCCACTAAAGTTATCGCTAAGAAATTGAACCAAACATTGGATATCACTGGCGGTGCGGATAGCACTAAATTGACTGAAAACAACATCGGCGTGAACAACGTAGATGGCAAATTGAAAGTTCAATTGGCTCAAAACATCAACTTGACTCCAGCAGGTTCCTTAACAATTGGCGATACTAAGATCACTGACGGTGGTTTGGTAATCAATAATGGTCCATCCATTACTAAAGGTGGCATCAATGCTGGTGACTTGAACATCACTAACGTGAAAGCTGGCGTAAATGATACTGACGCAGTTAACGTAAAACAATTGAAATCCGCTAAGACAGAAGTTAAAGCTGGTGACAACGTAACAGTTGATAAAACAATTGGTGCTGATGGTCAAAACATTTACACAGTAAATGCAAAAGCAACTAACCTTGGCGATGCTGAACTTAACTACACAGCTAACGGCGGTGCTAAACAAAAAGTTAAATTGTCTGAAGGCTTGAACTTCGTTGACGGTAACTACACTAAAGCTTCCGTTGATGCAAACGGTGTTGTTAAATACGACGTAACACTTGGTAAAGTGAAAGACGGTGTTGACGGCAAACCAGGCGTAGATGGTGAAAATGGTATCGCAACAGTTAAAACTGTAGTAGATACAATCAACAACTCCGGTTGGAAAGGTGACGTTACTGGTAACACAGTAGGCGATCACAGTGCAACAATCGTAAAACCTGGCACAACTGTAAACTTCGGTGCAGGTAAAAACTTAACTGTTGAACAAATCGTTGATAAAGTAACTGGCAACCACACTTACAACTATGCATTGTCCGACGATATCAAAGTTGGTAATGACGGTAAAGATGGTAAACCAGGCGTTGACGGTAAGATTGGTGTAAACGGTAAAGACGGTTCTGCTGTTGTAATCAACGGTAAAGACGGCTCTATCGGCTTGAATGGTAAAGACGGTAAAGATGGTCTTACTTTCAAAGGTGCTAACGGTCAAGACGGCGTAGACGGTAAAAACGGTACTAACGGTATGACTCGTATCGTTTACGAAGATAGCAACAAGAACAAACACGAAGTTGCTACTACTGATGACGGCTTGAAATTCACTGGTAACAACGAAAGCGTTGTAAACAAAAATAAACTTAACTCTACAGTTAAAGTTAAAGGTGAAGGCGTTACTGAAGAGCAAGAAAAAACATTTGAATCTGCTGCAGGTAACATCGCTGTAACTGCTGATGGTAACGATACTTTGAACATTCGCTTGAATAAAAACATCAAAGGTATCGATTCCATCCAAACTAAGGAAATCCACTTAGGTACACCTGATAACTACACAACAATTAAGAAAGATGGAGACCGCATTAAATACGGCGACAAAACATTCGCTAACACTGACGATATTTGGACAATCCAAGCTAATGGCACAGATGTTCCAGCTAACGGCGGTAAAGTAAATGTTAAAGGTGCTGACGGTATCACAGTATCCAAATCTGCTAATGGCGAAATGACAATTAGTGGTGCTGGCCTTGGTACAATGAACAGCTTCAACGTTAAATCTTCTGGTAATACTACTGCTGATTCTGAAACAGCAGCTAAGAAAATTACTGATGGTAAAACTGTTGAATTCTCCGGCGGTAAAAACCTCACTGTAAAACAAACTAGCAACGAAAACGGTGCTAAAGTAGAATATGCATTGAGCAACAATGTAGATCTTACTAATAAAGGTTCCGTAACAATTGGCGATACTAAGATCACTGATGGTGGCTTGGTAATCAACAACGGCCCATCCGTAACTAAAGACGGCATCAATGCTGGTAATAAACAAATTACTAACGTTGAAGACGGCGTAAACGATACTGATGCGGTTAACGTACGTCAATTGAAAGCAGCTAAAACTAACCTTGTTGACGGTCAAAACACTAAAGTGACTGGCGACGGTTCTAAAGCTAACCCTTACAAAGTTAATGTAGAAGGCGATTTGAACAAAATTACTTCCATCACTAACAACGAAGGCGATGGCAAATTAGAATTCAAAGGTGACCAAGTAGTTAACGTAGCTGGCGACAACACAATCAAGCTTGATGGTAAAACTGGTGACATCACTGGCTTAACTAACAAAACTCTTGATTCCGCTGACTTCGCAACTAAAGGTCGTGCAGCAACTGAAGAACAATTGAAACTTGTTCATGAAGAAGCAGCTAAAAAATCTACTGAAAAAGTACAAGCTAAAGCTGATGCTAATAACATCGCTAAAGTAGCTCCTAAAGCTGGCGATACATTCGGTGCAGCTGGTGCAACATACGAAGTATCTGTAGATAAAAATGACGTTAAAGATGCAGCTCGTGAAGCAGTTACTGTAACAGGTGACAACAAAGCGATCACTGTAGACGTTCAACCAAATGCTACTAACCATACAACTAACTACCAAGTTAACTTCAATGGTAAAGAAGCAGCTAAGCAAATTCCATTGACTTACAAAGAAAATGGTGGCAACGCTAGAACAGTAATGTTATCTGACGGGTTAGACTTCTCTAACGGCGTAAATACTACTGCTCACACTGATGTGAACGGTAAAGTATCCTTCGACGTGAAAGGTGATCTCACTAACATCACTTCCATCTCTAACAACTCTAATGGTCCGAAATTATCCTTCGGTGGAGATACTGTAAATATCACTGGTGGCAACCTCAACATGGGTGGCAACAAAATCACTAATGTTCAACGTGGCACTAATGATACTGATGCAGTAAACGTTAAACAGTTGAAAGATTCCCGTACTACATTGACATCTGATGACCAATCCGTAGTATTGAAGAAAACTGAAACTGCTGATGGCGGCTTAAACTACGACCTTTCCGTAAAAGGCGCAGTTGACCCTCGCGTTGATAAATTAACTGAAGAAGTGGGTCGTGTAGGTGCTCAAGGTGCAGCATTGTCCGCATTGAAACCTATGCAATATGATCCATTGGAACCAACTCAAATCATGGCTGGTTACGGTAACTACCGTGGTAACTCCGCGATTGCAGTGGGCGTAGCTCATTACAAAAATGAGTCCACAATGTTCCATGGCGGCTTGTCCTGGGCTGGCGGTTCTAGCCACATGATGGCAAACGCTGGTGTAACTTGGAAAGTTGGTAACAAAGATGCTGAAGCAGCTGTAGCAGACCGCTACCGCAAAGGCCCTATCAGCTCTGCATACGCAGTACAAACTGAAATGGCAGCAATGAAAGCTCAAAATGCCGGATTAAAAGGTGAAGTATCTGACTTGAAATATGAAAACGAACAAATTAAAGCTCAAAACGCTGGTCTACAAAGTGAAGTAGAAGTATTGAAAGCTCAAATGGCTGCAATGATGGCGAAAATGGGTATGTAATTAGTTACACTTTCAGAAAACTTTCAAAAAACTAGGAATCTAATCCTAGGTATGGATACAACTGGTAAGGGTTCCTTCGGGAGCCCTGAACCAGCACATTAATTCGACTATGAAAAGAGGAATAGATATGAAAAAATCTACAATGCTTGCTTTCACAGCGGCACTTTTAATGAGCGCAGCATCCATCACTGGTCACGCAGCAAGCGCACCAACATATGATGACAACTTGATCTTGCCTAACCCTGCATCCGCACCTGATTTGAGCAATGTTGTATTGGTTCCTGTGGCTAGCCCACAAGTAGTACAATCCCTTCATGATTACGTGAAAGCATGGGAAAATGCTGAACAAAAAATCGCTTTAGCAGAAGCTAAGCGCGATAATCATGAGCAATTAACTAAAGCAGACAAAATCTGGTTACATTCCAAAGATAAACATAACTATGCTGATTACTTCCGTACGCACTCCCTTGGTCGCGTACATGGCTTTGAAACAGCTTTGAACTGGAACGGTGAAAACCGCAACAAAAACGAATACGAATACTTTGAAACGCCTAAATACAATGAAAAAGATGGCTTCGTAAATAGCTATGGTTACAACGTATTGCGCGGTATGGTAGATCGTATTAACGAAGTTGTACAACATCAAAAACAAGTTGGCGGTCCTATGACTGACGACGAAGCACAAGCATTAGAAGATGCAATCTTGGATATCCTTGCTCAAGAGCAAGAACATGTATCTAACGAAGAACTTCGTCACTACATGAACGAAACAATTTGGTTCGCTGCTAAAGAAACCGTTAAAAACAAAGCGAGTGAAGAACCAACTGCTGCTGATGAGCACGTAGTAGATCTTCGCAAAGCAATTAACGAACCAATGGGTAGCAACGACTACAATAAAGTTGACTTGCGTAGCGCAATTCAACAATAATTGATTTCTATATTGATATAGATATCAAAAAGCCTTTTTCCTTCTCTCATCTTAAAGGCTTAGTTGATCTCTAATACATGTGGTATACGGATATATGTCCGCCATATATCCGTATATCTACAAAACACAATGGCCCTTATAAAGGGTTTATAAGGGCCTCTAACACATACCCTAGACCCCCGACTAGGGAACACAAATCCTTATTGAACAACGCCATCCGTTTGGATGGCGTTGTTTTTATATATATAGTATTTTGGTATATAGTGTTTAGACTTGTGTTTAAAAGCTATTAAAAGCTATTAGTTAATGACATAAAATCAACTAATAGCTTTTTGCTTTTAGTATTCTATAGAGATGAAAATTAAATGAAATTATCATTGACTTTATAATTGAAAATTCATATAATGACGATAAATTGATAAAATTCGTTTGTTATTAATAATCTGTATATTGCTTTGTTTAAGAACTTTTTCATGGCAGCATTTGTATTTATTTTAGTATCGGTATTGTTTATGTTCGGAGCAAAATGGTGTGAAGATGTAAATAAGAAATATTTAATGTATACTTGCTATGCTATTTCTTTTATTACATCTTTGCCGTTTTTAATATTTTTAAGTCGATTATTTGTCGACACATTTAAAAAGGCAATATTATTTATTTAAAGAACAAATAAGGGGACAACTTAAATGAATAAAAAATTTTTATTAGTAGCTGGTGTATTAAGTATTGTTAGCAGTAACGTAATGGGTGCTGTAACAACAGATGACCAAGGGACACTTAATTATACCGATAGATATAGTACATTCCCTACAACGTTAATGGATGCGGCGAATTTTAATCAACGTCATATTGAATATTCTACTATGGATAAAACAAAAAATTCTGACGAATATAAAGTATCTCAGCTTACTAGTGAAACATTTCAAATTGAAGACCATAAAAGCAATGAACATAATTCTTTATATGCGGATTCAAATGGCTTAACAGTATCTTATTCTGAAAGAACTGGTCCTAATAATTTTCAAATAAGAGAAAATTTAGAATTAACATTGCATAAAGTTTCTATGAATAATAATCGTGTAGAAAAAATTGCTAAAGGCATTGAATCAGAAGATGCAGTAAACTTATCTCAACTTCAAGAAGTTGAAAATAAGATTAAAGATGTTGCATCTGGTAGCAATATTACAGTTAAAAAAGAACTTGATTTCTTTGGTAGAGAAACAAATACATCAGTTGTAAATTTAAATGAAGATCTCGTTGATATGAATTCTATTAAATTTGGTACAGAAGATGATAATGCAAAATCTGAAATTAATCAAACGTCTGTATCTTTTTATAACGATAAACAAAATGAAGGTTCTGCTTTAACATCTCATAGTTTAGAAATGAATACTAAAAATGGTAGTTCTTCTTTAGATGGCACATCATTAACAATTTCTAATGGAATTGATGGCAATATTGCTACTATGGGAGCTAATGGTTTTGCTACTGAAACTAAAGATGGAAAACATTTAGAATTTTCTTCTGATAATGTAACTGTAGCTGGTCAACAAATTCATGATGTTGCTAAAGGCATTGATGATACTGATGCTGTTAATGTTAAACAGTTAAAAGACTATGTGGCAGCAAATGGTAGTGTAGATACTAACACTATTACAACTGTCACAAATGGTGATAATGCAACTGTAACCGGTATAACTGATGCTTCTGGCAATAAAGAATTTAAAGTGGCTGTTAATAAAAATTTGACAGATATGAATTCTGCTAGATTCGTAAGTGGAGATAATGAAACAAAAGTTGATGGTACTGAAATCACTTTCAAAAGTGATAAAGATCAAGTACATACTGAAGTACAGGCTGGTTCAATCGGTGTTAGTACTGAAAAGAATCGTACAGTAATCTATGAAGATGGTGTTATTATTGGTAATGCTGCTGAAACAGAATTATCCACATCTGATAGCTCTGGTCTAAGTGTAACTAATGCAGATGGTAAAAAAGTAGAGTTTAAACTAAATAATGTTTCTGTTGGTGATAACCAAATTCATGACGTGGCTACAGGCATTGCTGATACCGATGCAGTTAATGTAAAACAGTTAAAAGAGTATATGTCCACAAATGACAAAGATACTATTACAACTGTAAAAGCTGGTAATAATATTGAAGTAACGGCAAATGGTCATGACTATACAGTATCTCTTAATAAAGACGTTGTAGATAAACTTGATAATGCTACAGCTGGAGTAAAGGCAAACGCTGATGCTATTAAATCTAATACAGATGCTATCAAAGCCAATACAGCTGATATTGCTGACAATAAAGCTCAAATTGATAACTTGGTAAATCAAATTGGTAACAACGATACTAAAATCAATAATATGATTAGTAATACACGATATGAGGCTCGTCGTGGCATTGCATCTGCTTCTGCGCTAGCAGCATTACATCCACTTGACTATAACCCTGATCATAAAGTTGATGTTATGGGTGGTGTAGGTCATTATCGTGGGAAAACAGCAGTAGCTTTAGGTGCAGCATATCGCCCTAATGAAAACTTAATGTTTACAGTTGGGACAGCTATTAATGGTAAAGATTCTTCTGTAAATGCAGGTGTATCTTATAAAGTTGGAGCTAAAGATAGTACATATAAAAGTCAAGCTTCATTAGCAAAAGATGTAGAAGATTTAAAACAAATCGTAGCTAAATTACAAGCTGAATTAGAAGAGGCACGTAAAAAATAATTAATAAAAAAGAGAAGCTTATGCTTCTCTTTTTTACTTTAATATATAAGACTAAAGACAATGAGTGTTAAATTAGAAATAATAAACGTAGTTGTGATACGATCATTTAATAAAGTAGATAATATAAAAAATGTACTATAAAGCATTTATAATAACAAATAGTTGAAAAAATTGAAAATAGTAAGAAAAATATGATCAATAATATATATATATAACATTAAATGTCGTATATATGTCTTAATAAATGATTCCAATAAAAACGTATAATAAAACAATTAAAATGTAGCATATAAGTTATATCAGATATGATATAAAATTAAAGAGAAACATAGATAGTGATGATTAAGTAGTATCGATGATAGATTAATAGCGTAATACTGATTATCTAGATTATTGATAACTACTGTATATGGTATATAAAGTATCTAGATATACTATATAAGCTGAGTCAGAAAAAAGTTTGCAAAATTTTAAAATTAGGGGTTGCGCCTCTCGGGTCTTTGTACTATAATAGCTATACAGTCGTTCGAAGCGACTGTTTATTAGTTAGCAAACACTAGATAAAATCTATGTTTGTTGATAATCGTTTTAGAATAAAAATGTAATTCCTGGTTGAAACAGAAATTACAGAATTCTAAAAAAGATTATAAAAAGATGTTGACATAAATATGACAACATGTTATTATAATCTAGTCGCCAGTTGACGAAATACTTCTTAAGAAAGTGCTTCGAAGCTAGATAAAATCTAGTCTGACTGGTACAGATCTTTGAAAACTGAACAATGATAGGTAATCAATCATATGATT
>OBVS01000114.1_pt1 | contig 51784 bp, 47 predicted proteins | sample 1476211 | NCBI WGS metagenome assembly OBVS01 (sample SAMEA2580025, study PRJEB22360) | human gut metagenome | biome: human gut; feature: human-associated habitat; material: faeces | place: Denmark | collected 2008/2010 | reverse complement strand
TAGTAGCCTGCTTTCTAGTTTAGTGAATGCCATTTTTGTTTATTTTTTCCAATCCGTAGACAGTCTTGGAAAGTTTGCGACCATAGTGGGTACAGCTTCTGGTTTTTTGGTAGGGACTTATGTACCTTTAGGTGTTCTACCTGATTTTGCACAATTACTAATGAAATGTACTCCGGCAACTTATATTGCTGCACTTTATCGACAAGTACTCATGAAAGAAGCAGTGAGCGAAACCTTTAAGGGGCGAGATGATCTTCTTCGAGAGTTTCAAGAAAAAATGGGTGTTCAGCTCAAATGGCAAGCGTTATTGACAAAGGAACAAACATACCTTATAGTGTTAGGTGGTATTCTTCTAGCTTTGGGGATTTGGATTTCCTTAGCAAAAAGATCGAGTAAAAGAAAGTAAGTGAGAATTGGAGTAGGAATGAAGATTCGTTTTGAGGAAAAACAGGATATCCCAGAAAACGACCCCTGTGTGGTCATTCAAGCCAAGCAATTATCTGATCAAGCACGAGAGGTGATGGACTACCTCGAACAGTTTTCGACAGTGAATCAAGTAGTGATTCCTATCAAAACAGATGATCATTTGATCATGGTGAAAATTGATGACATTATTCTAGCCGAGATTGATAAGAATCAGCTAACCATTTATACGACAGACAAAACGTTCACCGTCAGAGATACTTTGACAAATTTTCAACATCGGATTAATCGTCGTAATTTTTTACAGATATCACGCCACGCGGTGATGAATATCGACCATTTGGAATCGCTATCGGATAGTTTTTCAGGCAATATGATGGCTAAACTGACACGCGGAGTAAAATCAAGTGTCAGTCGGAAATATGTCAAATCCTTGATGGATTATTTAGGGGTATAGGAGAAAGTGATGAAACGAGTTATAGCTTATTTTGTATCTGGTATGAGGACAGGTTCCTTCTTTTATTTGTGTTTGGTGTTATTATCCCATCTCTATACCAACATCGTCTATCCCGCTGTAAATGCCCGCAACATCCTGGCGATCTTTTTAATGAGTGGAACAATGGGAGTCTTGACGTTCATTCTTGAGGAAGAAGAGTTTTTGACCTATAGTTTGCGTGTGGCCTTGCATTTAGTTGTGACAGCTACCATCTTAGCATTGACCTACTTATTTTTTGGCTGGGGGGCAGCCTTACGGAGCCCGATTCCTTGGTTGATCTTTCTAGCCATTTACGGCCTGATCTGGCTTTACCAGATTTGGCAACTCCATAAAAAAACTCAACGAATCAACCAAGCATTGTTGCATCGCAGAAAAGGGAAATAGTCCCAGAAAAAAGTGTATAAGAAAACCACGAAGTTCATACCAAACTTCGTGGTTTTACTTTCTTAATAAGTCAAAACAAAGTATTTTTTCTTACCGCGACGGATAACGGTCAATTCATTTTCTAATTTATCGCTATCGCTCAAGACATAGTCAAGGTCTTGGATGCGTTCGCCATTGACGTAGATCGCTCCATTTTGAACATCTTCGCGGGCTTGGCGTTTAGAATTCACTACACCAGCTGTGACCAAGAGTTCTACAATGTTGAGGTTGTCTTCTGCTTGGACCTGGTAGTTTGGCACACCACGAAGGCCTTGTTTGAGTTCTTTGACAGAAAGGTTTTTGATGTTTCCTGCAAAGAGTTGTTCCGTGATGTTGAGGGCTTCCTTGTAAGCTTCTTCACCGTGAACGAGGGTGACCACTTCACGCGCCAAGATCTTTTGAGCCAAGCGTTCATGAGGAGCAGCCTCAAACTGTTTGCGAATCTCTTCGATTTCATCGAGTGACAAGAAAGTGAAGATCTTCAAGAAGCGCACAGCGTCGGCGTCCATCACATTCATCCAGAATTGGTACATTTCGTAAGGAGATGTTTTGTCTGCATTGAGCCAGACGGCATTGCCTTCTGATTTACCGAATTTCTTACCAGTTGCATCTGTGATCAAAGGCACAGTCATAACATGACCAGTTTTATCTGCCTTACGACGCATCAACTCAGTACCAGCTGTCATGTTTCCCCATTGGTCAGATCCACCGATTTGAAGGGTTACATTGTGTTCTTGGTTGAGGACGTAGAAGTCATAGCCCTGCATGATTTGGTAGGCAAACTCCGTGTAAGAAATTCCTGTCTCAATCCGTTTTTTAACAGATTCTTTACTCATCATAGCATTGACCGTAAAGTATTTTCCGACATCACGAAGGAAGTCAATAAAGCTAATGCTTCCGAACCAATCGTAGTTGTTGACCATTTCGGCTTTGTTGTCACCATTTTCAAAATCGAGGAAACGAGACAATTGCCCTTGAATGGAGCGAACCCATTCTTGAACAGTTTCTTTTGTTTGGAGACTACGTTCAGCATCTTTGAAGGACGGATCTCCAATGAGACCAGTCGCACCGCCAACGAGCGCGTAAGGTTTGTGGCCTGCTAGTTGAAGACGACGGCTCGTCAAGATGGCAACCAAGTGGCCAAGGTGAAGGCTGTCAGCAGTTGGATCATAACCAGTATAATAAGAAACCTGACCTTCTTCCAGTGCTTTGCGCAAGGCTTCTTCATCCGTCGTTTGAAATACCAAACCACGCTCTTTTAGCTCATCAAAAATGTGCATGTGTCTTTTCTCCTTTATAAGTTTATTCATTTCTCTATTCTACCATAAACCACAGAAATGGCAATGCTTTCCATCATTTTCTTGACCTTATCCAAGAAGAGTGAGTGACGATTTCTACGCTCTTGTGATTGAAAACAAAGGGCCTAATCTGCTATAATATAGGGAACAAGGAGAAAGAATCAGTGAATCAATTAAAAGAGAAGTTGCAAGATTTTTGGAAGAAGATCCAAAAATTCTTTGCAAATATGTATACAGAAACTCCAAATAAGGAAAAAAAAGAAGAGAGCAGTTGGTCTATTGGTGATATTTTTGCGACCTCTTTACGGACCCTCAAACTCTTGTGGGATGTCATGATAGCCCTTGCTATTTGCCTCTTTTTATTTGGTGCAGGGATCGGGATTGGTTATGCTGCGAGTCTCTTTAACAATGTTAAGGTTCCGAAGACAGAGGAATTGGTCCAGCAGGTGCGTAATGTTAGTAGCGTTTCAAAACTGACCTATTCTGATAAGAGTTTGATTTCAGAAGTAGACAGTGATTTGATCCGCACACCAGTAGCTGGAGATGCTATTTCAGACAATGTCAAAAAGGCTGTGATTGCAACCGAAGATGAGAACTTTGAGAGTCACAAGGGGGTTGTGCCCAAAGCTGTTCTTCGGGCGACGCTTGGATCTGTAGCCGGTGTCGGTTCCTCTAGTGGGGGATCGACCTTAACCCAGCAGTTGATCAAACAGCAAGTCGTAGGAGATGCTCCCACCTTTACTCGTAAGGCGACAGAGATTGTCGACGCCCTAGCTTTAGAGAGGGGAATGGATAAAAACGAAATCCTAACCACCTACTTAAACGTCTCGCCTTTTGGACGCAACAATCGGGGGCAAAATATTGCAGGTGTGGAAGCCGCAGCTCAAGGGATCTTTGGCGTCTCTGCGAAAGACTTGTCTGTTCCACAAGCAGCCTTTATCGCTGGCTTGCCACAAAGTCCAATTGTCTATTCCCCTTATGCTGCAGACGGTAGCCTAAAGAGCAAGGAGAACCTCGAGTTAGGTTTGGCGCGTGCCAAAGATGTCTTGTTCAATATGTACCGGACGGGAGCCTTATCGAAAAAAGACTACGAAACCTATGCTCAGTACGACTTGACCAAAGACTTCATTGCTCCAGATGGCATCGAGAAAGCACCGCATGACTACCTCTACTTCCAAGCAATGGAAGAAGCAAAAGAGGCCATGTATGATTACTTGATCAAGCGAGACAATGTAACCAAGCAAGACCTGAAAAATAATGAAACCGTCAAGGCTTATCAAGAATTAGCTGAGAGTGAGTTACGCGAAGGTGGTTACACTATCCAAACCACTATTAACAAACCGGTTCACAATGCGATGCAGGCTGCAGTCGCGAATTTTGGAAGCGTCTTGGATGATGGAACGGGACTGGTAGAAGTTGGGAATGTCCTGATGGACAACCGAACGGGTGCTGTTTTAGGATTTATCGGTGGTCGGAATTTTGATGGTAACCAAAACAACCATGCCTTTGATACAGAACGTTCCCCAGGATCTACTATCAAGCCGCTGTTGGCCTATGGGGTTGCCATTGACCAAGGCTTGATGGGAAGTAATAGCATCCTTTCTAACTACCCCACTAATTTCTCAAGTGGGGAGCCAATCATGCACGTGGATAGCCGAGGAACAGCCATGATGGATCTCCGTGAGGCCCTCAATACCTCGTGGAATATTCCGGCTTACTGGACTTACCGAACCCTTCGTGAAAAGGGTGTGGATGTCCCATCCTACATGAAGAAAATGGGCTATGATATCCCTGAATATGGCATTGAGAGTCTACCAATGGGGGGAGGAATTGAGGTCACTGTTGCCCAACATACCAACGGTTTCCAAACCATTGCTAACAATGGGAACTACCTCAAACGCTACATGGTGGAGCAAATCATCGACCGAGATGGGGATGTAGTCTACAAGCACGAAGCAGATCCGGTTCGTGTCTATTCTCCAGCAACAGCAACGATTATGCAGGATCTCTTGCGTGGGGTCATCACATCTGGTGCCACAACGACCTTTAAGTCACGGATTAGCCAAGTCAACCCAACGCTGGCAGGTGCTGACTGGATTGGAAAAACTGGTACCACCAATTCAAACGGGGATATGTGGTTGATGTTGTCCACCCCAAATGTTTCTTTAGGAGGTTGGATCGGCCATGACAACAATGCTTCCATGCAAACCTTGACCGGATACAACAACAATGCCCAATACATGGCGCAGTTGGCGAATGCGATCTACCAAGCAGATCCAAGTCTCTTTGGGATTCAGGATAAATTCACTCTCGATAAGAGTGTGATCCGTTCTGAAGTGCTCAAATCGACTGGTGAAAGACCGGGCCGCGTCAATGTCAATGGCCGGGATATCGATGTGAGCGGTCAAACGGTGACGAGTCTTTGGGCCAAAAACGGAGCGCCAACCACTCAATACCGCTTTGCCATCGGGGGATCGGATAGCGATTATCAAAGTGCTTGGGCAGCAATTCTCGGCAATACCAGTGGCAATCAGTCGAATAATAAGAACAATTCGACAACCAATAGTTCAAATCGAAATAGTTCCAATCGCGGCAATCGACGCTAGTCTGATCCAGTAGAAAACCTAGGGAAAGCCTTGATTTTTGGAGCAAAAAACGATATAATAGTGATAACTAATTTGTCGTGTGCTTTATTTGAAATATTGTCCAAATAAGAGCTTACAGCAGTTAAATCTTACTTGAATAAGTCGATTTAGCTGCTCTTTTTGTGCCTATTTTTCAGGAAAAGCCTAGTTTGTTACACAAATTTAATTTTTCTAAAAATTACAAAAAGCGACGAATAAGGTGAAGAGACAGCTCTTCACGTGATGCAAATCACACAATTGTAGTTAAAACCGGATAGGTGGTAGGAGTGATGTTACCAAGCTATCCTAGTATAGAAAAAGGAGCTAAAAACTTTGGCAGGACATGACGTTCAATACGGGAAACATCGGACCCGTCGTAGTTTTTCAAGAATCAAAGAGGTTCTTGATTTACCAAACTTGATTGAAATCCAGACAGACTCATTCAAAGATTTCTTGGATCATGGCTTGAAGGAAGTATTTGAAGATGTGCTTCCAATCTCAAACTTCACGGATACAATGGAATTGGAATTTGTGGGTTATGAAATCCGCGACCCCAAGTATTCGCTTGAAGAAGCGCGCATTCACGATGCCAGCTACTCAGCACCAATCTTTGTGACCTTCCGTTTGGTCAACAAAGAAACAGGTGAAATCAAGACCCAAGAAGTTTTCTTTGGTGATTTCCCAATCATGACTGAAATGGGAACTTTCATCATCAATGGGGGAGAACGGATTATCGTATCTCAGTTGGTCCGCTCACCAGGTGTCTACTTCAATGATAAGGTGGACAAGAATGGTAAGATTGGTTATGGATCTACTGTTATCCCTAACCGTGGAGCTTGGTTAGAGCTTGAAACCGACTCAAAAGACATCGCCTACACGCGCATCGACCGCACACGTAAAATTCCATTTACAACGCTTGTGCGTGCTCTTGGATTCTCAGGAGATGATGAAATCATCGATATCTTTGGGGATAGCGAATTGGTTCGCAATACTATCGAAAAAGATATCCACAAAAATCCAATGGATTCACGGACAGATGAAGCCCTCAAAGAAATCTACGAGCGTCTTCGTCCAGGTGAACCAAAGACAGCGGAAAGCTCACGTAGCTTGTTGGTAGCCCGTTTCTTTGATCCACGTCGTTATGACTTGGCTCCTGTTGGTCGCTACAAGATCAACAAGAAACTCAATATCAAGAACCGTTTGTTGAACCAAACGATTGCAGAACCGTTGGTGGATGCTGAAACAGGAGAAATCCTTGTAGAAGCTGGTACCGTGATGACGCGCGATGTCATCGACAGCATCTCAGGACAATTGGATAACGGTTTGAACAAAATCACTTACATTCCAAATGATGCTGCTGTTTTGACAGAACCAGTTGAATTGCAAAAATTCAAAGTTGTCGCTCCAACAGATCCAGACCGTGTTGTCACCATCATCGGAAATGCTAATCCATCTGACAAAGTACGCATCGTAACTCCAGCAGATATCTTGGCAGAGATGAGCTATTTCTTGAACCTTGCAGAAGGAATTGGCCGTGTAGATGATATCGACCACCTTGGAAACCGTCGGATTCGTGCCGTTGGTGAATTGCTTGCCAACCAAGTGCGTCTTGGACTTTCACGGATGGAACGAAACGTTCGCGAACGGATGTCTGTGCAAGATAACGATATCTTGACACCACAACAAATTATTAACATTCGTCCAGTAACTGCAGCGATCAAAGAATTCTTTGGTTCTTCACAGTTGTCACAGTTCATGGACCAACATAACCCACTTTCTGAGTTGTCTCACAAACGTCGTTTGTCTGCCTTAGGGCCTGGTGGTTTGACACGTGACCGTGCCGGATATGAAGTGCGTGACGTGCACTATACCCACTATGGTCGTATGTGTCCAATCGAAACACCTGAAGGACCAAACATCGGTTTGATCAACAACTTGTCTTCATACGGACACTTGAACAAATATGGTTTCATCCAAACGCCATACCGGAAAGTGGACCGTGAAAAAGGTGTAGTGACCAACGAAATCGTTTGGTTGACAGCCGATGAAGAAGATGAGTACATCGTCGCTCAGGCCAACTCTAAGTTGAACGAAAAGGGTGGCTTTGCTGAGCCAATCGTTATGGGACGTCACCGTGGTAACAACCAAGAGTTCCCATCTGATCAAGTCGACTACATGGACGTATCTCCAAAACAAGTAGTTGCCGTTGCGACAGCATGTATTCCTTTCTTGGAAAACGATGACTCCAACCGTGCCCTCATGGGTGCCAACATGCAACGTCAGGCTGTTCCATTGATTGATCCAAAAGCCCCTTATGTGGGTACTGGTATGGAATACCAAGCAGCCCATGATTCAGGAGCTGCAGTCATTGCTCAACACGATGGTAAAGTTACCTACGCGGATGCAGACAAGGTAGAAGTTCGTCGGGAAGATGGTTCTTTGGACGTCTACCATGTTCAAAAATTCCGTCGTTCAAACTCCGGTACAGCTTACAACCAACGTACTCTGGTTAAAGTTGGTGAAACCGTTGAAAAAGGCGACTTTATCGCTGATGGTCCATCGATGGAAAAAGGGGAAATGGCCCTTGGTCAAAACCCAATCGTCGCTTACATGACTTGGGAAGGGTATAACTTCGAGGATGCCGTTATCATGAGCGAACGCTTGGTGAAAGAAGATGTCTACACATCTGTTCACTTGGAAGAATTCGAATCAGAAACACGCGATACCAAGTTAGGCCCTGAAGAAATTACCCGTGAAATTCCAAACGTTGGTGAAGATGCTCTTCGTGACTTGGATGAAACAGGTATTATCCGTATTGGTGCTGAGGTTAAAGAAGGCGATATCCTTGTCGGTAAGGTAACACCGAAAGGTGAAAAAGACCTTTCTGCTGAAGAACGTCTCCTTCACGCTATCTTTGGGGATAAATCTCGTGAAGTGCGTGATACATCACTCCGTGTACCTCACGGTGGAGATGGAGTCGTTCGCGATGTTAAGATCTTTACCCGTGCAAACGGTGATGAATTACAATCTGGTGTCAACATGTTGGTTCGTGTTTACATTGCACAAAAACGCAAGATTCGCGTCGGAGATAAGATGGCCGGTCGTCACGGAAACAAAGGGGTTGTGTCTCGTATTGTTCCAGTTGAAGATATGCCTTACCTTCCAGACGGTACACCAGTTGATATCATGTTGAACCCTCTTGGGGTGCCATCACGTATGAATATCGGTCAGGTTATGGAACTTCACCTTGGTATGGCAGCTCGTAACTTGGGTATTCACATCGCGACACCAGTCTTTGATGGAGCAAGCTCAGAAGATCTCTGGGATACTGTGAAAGAAGCTGGTATGGATAGCGATGCCAAGACGATTCTTTACGATGGACGTACTGGTGAGCCGTTTGACAACCGTGTCTCTGTTGGTGTCATGTACATGATCAAGCTTCACCACATGGTTGATGATAAACTCCATGCCCGTTCAGTCGGACCATACTCAATGGTTACCCAACAACCACTCGGAGGGAAAGCTCAGTTTGGTGGACAACGTTTCGGGGAAATGGAAGTGTGGGCCCTTGAGGCTTATGGTGCATCAAATGTCCTTCAAGAAATCTTGACTTACAAGTCAGATGATGTCAACGGACGTTTGAAAGCCTATGAAGCGATTACCAAAGGTAAACCAATTCCAAAACCAGGTGTACCAGAATCCTTCCGCGTTCTTGTCAAAGAATTGCAATCACTTGGTCTTGACATGCGTGTCTTGGACGAAGATGATCAAGAAGTGGAACTTCGTGACCTTGATGAAGGGGAAGACGATGATGTGATTCATGTGGATGACCTTGAAAAAGCACGTGAAAAAGCAGCAAAGGAAGCAAAAGCAGCCTTTGATGCCGAAGAATCAGAAAAATAATCAGTAAAAATGATTGTCCTGTGAGCAACCAATGCTTCTGACAGGATGATTCGATAACAAGATACAGACACAAGGGGGTGGCAAGAAAATTTCCTTTCTTCCCCCACCTAAGCTGTATCCAAATGAAACAAGTATGAAAACAAGGAAAGGTAAGAAATAGTGGTTGATGTAAATCGTTTTAAAAGTATGCAAATCACCCTAGCTTCTCCAAGCAAGGTCCGTTCATGGTCTTATGGAGAGGTCAAGAAACCTGAAACAATCAACTACCGTACATTGAAACCAGAACGTGAAGGTCTCTTTGATGAAGTCATCTTTGGACCCACAAAAGACTGGGAATGTGCGTGTGGGAAATACAAACGAATCCGTTACAAAGGGATTGTTTGTGACCGCTGTGGGGTTGAAGTAACACGTGCGAAAGTTCGTCGTGAACGCATGGGGCACATCGAGTTGAAAGCACCTGTATCACACATCTGGTACTTCAAAGGAATCCCTTCTCGTATGGGATTGACCTTGGATATGAGCCCTCGTGCCCTTGAAGAAGTCATCTACTTCGCAGCTTATGTGGTGATCGATCCAAAAGATACTCCACTTGAGCACAAATCCATCATGACAGAACGTGAATACCGTGAACGCTTGCGTGAATACGGACCAGGTTCCTTTGTCGCTAAGATGGGTGCAGAAGCCATCCAAGACCTCTTGAAACAAGTGGATCTGGAAGCTGAAATTGCTCTCTTGAAAGAAGAATTGAAGACTGCAACTGGTCAAAAACGTGTGAAGGCTGTGCGTCGTTTGGATGTCTTGGACGCCTTCTACAAATCTGGCAACAAGCCAGAATGGATGGTCCTCAACATCCTTCCCGTTATTCCACCAGATCTTCGTCCGATGGTCCAATTGGATGGTGGCCGTTTTGCCGCCTCTGACTTGAATGACCTTTATCGCCGGGTAATTAACCGGAACAACCGTTTGGCTCGTTTGTTGGAATTGAATGCCCCAGGTATCATCGTGCAAAACGAAAAACGGATGCTCCAAGAAGCGGTTGACGCTTTGATCGACAACGGTCGTCGTGGTCGTCCAATCACAGGACCAGGTAGCCGTCCACTGAAATCATTGAGCCACATGCTCAAAGGGAAACAAGGGCGCTTCCGTCAAAACTTGCTCGGTAAACGGGTGGACTTCTCAGGACGTTCCGTTATCGCCGTTGGTCCAACTCTGAAGATGTACCAATGTGGTGTGCCGCGTGAAATGGCCATCGAGCTCTTCAAACCATTTGTCATGCGTGAAATCGTTGCGCGTGATATCGTACAAAACGTTAAAGCTGCAAAACGCTTGGTCGAACGTGGAGATGAACGTATCTGGGATATCTTGGAAGAAGTCATCAAAGAACACCCAGTTCTCTTGAACCGCGCACCGACCCTTCACCGTTTGGGGATCCAAGCCTTTGAACCTGTCTTGATTGACGGGAAAGCCCTTCGCCTGCACCCCCTTGTCTGTGAAGCCTACAATGCCGACTTCGATGGAGACCAAATGGCCATCCACGTACCGCTTTCAGAAGAAGCTCAAGCAGAAGCTCGTATCTTGATGTTGGCTGCTGAGCATATCTTGAATCCTAAAGATGGTAAACCAGTCGTTACGCCATCTCAGGATATGGTATTGGGGAACTACTACCTCACTATGGAAGAAGCTGGTCGTGAAGGCGAAGGCATGGTCTTTAAAGACCGTGATGAAGCCGTGATGGCTCTTCGCAATGGCTATGTTCACTTGCATACACGTGTCGGAATTGCGACGGATAGCTTGAACAAACCATGGACAGAAGCACAACAACACAAGATTCTCTTGACAACTGTTGGTAAGATTCTCTTTAACGATATCATGCCTGCAGAGCTTCCATACCTTCAAGAGCCTAATAATGCCAACTTGACAGAAGGTGTTCCAGCTAAGTACTTCTTGGAGCCTGGTCAAGATGTCAAATCAGCGATTGAGAAATTGGAATTAAACGTTCCATTCAAGAAGAAAAATCTTGGAAATATCATCGCCGAAATCTTCAAACGTTTCCGTACAACTGAAACGTCTGCTTTCTTGGACCGCTTGAAAGACTTAGGTTACCATCATTCAACCCTTGCTGGTTTGACAGTGGGGATTGCCGATATTCCGGTCGTTGAAGATAAGGCAGAAATCATTGAAGAATCTCACAAACGTGTGGAACAGATCACGAAACAATTCCGTCGTGGTTTGATCACAGATGACGAACGCTACAATGCTGTTACAGCTGAATGGCGTGCAGCCCGTGAGAAATTGGAAAAACGCTTGGTGGATAACCAAGATCCGAAGAACCCAATCGTTATGATGATGGATTCTGGAGCCCGTGGTAACATCTCAAACTTCTCGCAACTTGCCGGTATGCGTGGTTTGATGGCCGCTCCAAACGGACGGATCATGGAATTGCCAATCCTTTCAAACTTCCGCGAAGGTTTGTCAGTACTCGAAATGTTCTTCTCGACTCACGGTGCCCGTAAAGGGATGACCGATACGGCCTTGAAGACAGCCGACTCAGGTTACTTGACTCGTCGTTTGGTTGACGTTGCCCAAGACGTTATTATTCGTGAAGATGACTGTGGAACAGACCGTGGACTTGTGATCCGTGCTATTACTGATGGCAAGGAAATGATCGAGCCACTCGAAGAACGCTTGACAGGTCGTTATACTAAGAAATCTGTTAAACACCCTGAAACAGGTGAAGTCATCGTTGGGCCAGATACCTTGATCTCAGAAGACCTAGCACGTGAAATTGTTCATGCTGGTGTGGAAGAAGTCACTATCCGCTCTGTCTTTACATGTAACACCCGCCATGGTGTCTGCCGTCACTGTTATGGTATCAACTTGGCGACTGGCGATGCGGTTGAAGTGGGTGAAGCAGTCGGAACCATCGCTGCCCAATCTATCGGGGAACCTGGTACACAGTTGACCATGCGTACCTTCCACACGGGTGGGGTTGCCTCAAATACCGATATCACTCAAGGTCTTCCTCGTGTCCAAGAAATCTTTGAAGCCCGCAATCCAAAAGGGGAAGCGGTCATCACTGAGGTCAAAGGGGAAGTCACAGCCATCGAAGAAGATGCTTCTACACGGACCAAGAAAGTCTTTGTTAGCGGAGCAACCGGTGAAGGTGAATACGTTGTCCCTTACACTGCCCGCATGAAAGTCGAAGTAGGAGATCAAGTCTCTCGTGGTGCGGCTCTGACAGAAGGGTCTATCCAACCAAAACGTCTCCTTGCCGTTCGTGATGTCTTGTCGGTTGAAACTTACCTTCTTGCGGAAGTACAAAAAGTATACCGTAGCCAAGGGGTAGAAATCGGCGACAAACACATCGAGGTAATGGTGCGTCAAATGATCCGTAAAGTACGTGTCATGGATCCAGGAGATACAGACCTTCTCATGGGGACTCTGATGGATATTACAGACTTTACAGATGCCAACAAGGACGTCCTTATTTCTGGTGGAGTTCCTGCGACTGCTCGTCCAGTCCTTATGGGAATTACCAAAGCCTCACTTGAAACCAACAGTTTCTTGTCTGCGGCTTCCTTCCAGGAAACAACTCGTGTTCTTACAGACGCAGCGATCCGCGGTAAGAAAGACCATCTCCTTGGACTTAAGGAAAATGTTATCATTGGTAAGATTATTCCTGCAGGTACAGGTATGGCTCGTTACCGTAACTTGGAACCACAAGCGATTAATGAAGTTGAAATTATCGAAGAAGTGCCATTAACAGATGGAACAGTCGATGAAGTTCAAACAGCTGAAGTCGTAGAAGAATAAGAAAATTAGTCGGAACTACAAGTTCCGGCTTTTTTTGAAAAAATTATAAAAATTTATTATTTGAAAAATAATTGTATAATTATTGAATTATTTTTTTACCAAAAATATTAGCCCGGTAAAAGTCGCGCTGTAAATACTTACAATTAGTGATTATATGGATATGTATTCTAAACGTCAAAATAATAAAATGACTAACTATTAGTAATTTCTTTATAAAACCCAAAATCGGTTTGACATTTAAAGTCATTGGCGGTAGAATGAAAAAAGATGTACACAAATTAAAAAAATGTCGAATTACATGCATGTCGACGGGGGAAGTTTATGGGAAAATTGAAAATAATGGTTGTGTTTGGGACGCGACCGGAGGCCATTAAAATGGCCCCTTTGGTGTTGGAGTTGCAAAAACAAAAGGAGGTTATTGAGACAATTACGGTGGTCACTGCCCAGCACCGTCAAATGCTGGACCAGGTTTTAGAAACCTTTAACATCGTACCTGATTACGATTTGGATATTATGGGGAAAAGCCAGACCTTATTAGACATTACCTCTAAAATTCTGAATCAATTAGATCCAGTTATCAAAAAAGAAAAGCCGGATATGGTGCTCGTCCATGGAGATACGACCACTACCTTTGCGGCTAGTCTGGTTGCCTTTTACAATCAAGTCCGCATTGGTCACGTCGAAGCTGGTTTGAGAACCTTTGATAAATATTCTCCATATCCAGAAGAGATGAACCGTCAAATGACGGATGATTTAGCGGATCTGTATTTTGCGCCAACAGGCGAAAGTAAGGCTAATCTCTTAAAAGAAAATCATCCGGAATCCTCTATTGTGGTGACAGGAAATACTGCCATTGATGCGCTGAAACTAACGGTTCAAGAGGACTATCACCACGAAGTACTGGATCAATTGGATCCAGCTAAAAAAGTCATCCTGGTCACCATGCATCGAAGAGAAAATCAAGGCCAACCCATGCGAGCGGTCTTTGGGGCTCTGAGAGAAATGGTGGATCAAGAACCGACTATTGAAGTGGTTTACCCAGTGCATCTTAGTCCAGCGGTCCAAGAGGCGGCAAACGATCTATTAGGAGATCATGATCGGATCCACCTCATTGAGCCTCTAGATGTACTAGATTTCCACAACTTAGCTTCGAGAAGTTACTTTATCATGTCGGATTCAGGTGGGGTGCAAGAGGAGGCGCCATCATTAGGAAAACCGGTATTGGTATTGCGCGATACAACGGAACGCCCAGAAGGGGTCAAAGCGGGAACTTTGAAATTAGTTGGTACGGATCCTACCGTCGTTAAAACGACGATGACAGAGCTCTTAACCAACGAAAGCCTGTATCTTCAAATGGCAAATGCCCGAAATCCTTATGGGGATGGAAAAGCTTCTGAGCGAATCGTACAAGCCATTAAACATTACTTTGGCCAGGGAGAGGCTGCCGAAGAATTTCATGAGGGAGAGAAAGAATAAATGAAAAAAACGGAAAAGTTAAGTAGATGGTTGCTGATTTTGATTGTTTTCGAAGTACTTCTTTTACTTTACTGCTTGTTTTTTGCAAGAGAGATTCTGATTGAAGAAGGATTGTTCTTTGTTTTAGGATTATTTTCTGCTATTGTCTTATCGGATTTATTGTTGACATGGACCATCCTGTTGTCATTTGCCCTTGGGATTGTCTTTTTGGTGGCGGGTGTTGTCTATATCCCATTTCATCAAGCCTTGCTCTTGCTCTTTAGTTTTCCGATCTTGATTGGAATCTTGACCCGAATTCGCTATCACCTCTTTAAAGAGATTGCAAAAGTGAAGGATCAAGAGCCAGAAGCTTACGCAGATTACCGCAACCGCATTGCTTCTTATGGCGGACAAACCAATGATACGATTCAGGCCTTACTCATTCACTGGTCGCACGAGGAATTGTTCTTCCAATTGCAACCGAGAGAGTACAATCGGACCTTGAACCAAATCAACTATTTGTTAACGCATCATCTGAAGCCAAATGAAAGCTTGTATTATGTATCAGACGGTAATTTCTTGATCTTATCTTCTGATAGCGAGCGGGATCTGAAGAGCGATTATATGACGGTCTTAAAACCACAGTTGGAAAGTCTGGTGTTCCAAGGAGAAGATGGAGTTCAGGGCATCCAATTTCAGTCAGGATTTCTTGTAGTGGATCAATCCAATCGAACCAAATACCATCGCTATAAAGAAATGATTCGTTACTTAAAACGTCAACTTGAAACAGATATTATTGTGGAATATTAGGAGGAAAACATGTCTCTTACAAATATATTTTTTAATATAGCTGTAGGCATTAGTGTATTTTTTGCCTTGTGCTTTATTGTATTATTTGTAGCTTATACGGTGATTTACCGCCGTGTCAATAAAAACTTTAAGGCGGTGGACCATGATTAGTCAAATTGTGATGATTATTGCCTTGATTTCGATCTGGTTGTCCTTAGCCTGGGGCTTAGTAATCCTCTTTTCAGCCGTTCATTTTTGGTTTAAACACAGTGATTTTCGTGTCAATACGGATCCACTTCCTTATTATCCAAAAGTGACGATCGTCGTACCCGCCCATAATGAGGATGTGGTCATTGCACAAACAGCCAAAGCGATCCTTGATATGAACTACCCACATGATCGTGTAGAATTACTGCTCTTTGCGGATAATTGTTCCGATCGCACCTATGAAGAGTGTTTGGCAGTTAAAGCATTGCCAGAGTACGCAGGACGGGATTTGACCATTATCAATCGAAGCGGGACAGGTGGGAAAGCCGGTGTGCTAAATGACGCTTTGGCGATGGCAACCGGAGACTATATCTGTGTCTATGATGCAGATGCCATGCCTGAAAAGAATGCTCTTTATTTCCTTGTGAAAGAAGTGCTCAAAGATCCAGAACGTCATGTAGCTTCTTTCGGTCGCAATAAAACACGGAATGCCAATCAAAACTTCTTGACCCGCTGTATCAACCAAGAAATTGTCGTTACCCAACGGGTTCATCATGTGGGCATGTGGCATCTCTTTAAGATTGGACGGATTCCAGGAACTAACTTCATTATTCAAACCGAATTCGTCAAGAGTATTGGAGGATGGAAAAACGGTGCCTTGACTGAGGATACGGATATTTCCTTCAAGATTATGCAAAGTGGGAAGTTGATTGCGCTAGCCTATAATTCAGAAGCCTTTCAACAAGAGCCAGAAACTCTGAAGAGTTACTATATGCAACGGAAACGTTGGGCCAAAGGGAATTATGAAGTGGTTCTTTCCAACTTCAAGCATTTATTTGGTAAGGGAAATTGGCGCGTGAAGTTAGAAGTGACCAACTATTCCTGTGTCTTCTTCTGGTTTAACGCAGCCATCGTCTTATCGGACTTGATCTTTTTTGCCAATATTCTGGCCATGTGTATCCATACAGTGGTGCCAGGTGTGCAAATTCCATTTGCCTTTGATTCAGAAAATATCTATATTGCGCAATTGATGTTGTTCAATTGGGTCTTGATGATTGGACTTTATCTGCTTCAGATTAATGTGGCTCTTGCCTCACAATTTGGTCAAGCCACTACCAAGCAAATTTGGTTGGCTTTGGCTGCCTATTTCACCTATTCTCAACTGTTTATCATTGTGTCGATTGATGCCATCTCTTCGATTGTGATGGATAAACTATTGCACCGGAAAGAAACCAAATGGGTTAAAACAAAACGATTCGCAGGATAGGAGAGATTATGAATACGAAAAAGATGAGATATGTATGGTTTCTAGTCATCCTTTGCATTTTCTGTTTGACCTTGTTTTTAGCGAGAACGAGAAGTAAAGTGGAGATGCGAAATCGAATTTATCGTCAGTGGAATGAGCATTTTGTTGTTTCAAAAGGGAAAGAATCCTATGTTCGAACCACCAATGATAGCAATCAAACGGTAGTGTTATCCGAGGCGCAAAGTTATGGAATGCTCATTACTGTTGCAGCTGCCGAAAAAGGACAAGCCCAACAAGCAGACTTTGACCGACTCTATCACTATTATCTAAATCATCGCTTAGAAGGTACCCAATTGATGTCTTGGAAACAAACCATCAGCAATGGGAAAGCAAAAGATGAGGATCATAACGCCACAGATGGAGACCTCTACATCGCCTATGCTCTTCTAAAAGCCGCTCAGCAATGGCCAAAGCAAGCTAAAGACTACCAGGCTCAAGCCAAAGCGATTTTAGAAGATATTCTCGCACACAACTACAATGAAGAAACTGGTGTGTTAACGGTGGGGAATTGGGCCAATCAGGATTCGGAATTTTATCATTTGATGCGGACATCTGATACACTGCCAGCGCAATTCCAGATCTTTTATGAAGTGACAAAAGATTCGAAGTGGTTGGACATCAAAGAAAAGATGTTGCAACAACTCCAAACGATCAGCTCCCAAACAAAAACAGGTTTACTACCTGATTTCATCTGGGTAGATGAGCAAGGAACGCGCGTAGCGGATCCCAAGACGATTGAATCCAAGTATGATGGTGCCTACTCGTATAACGCTTGTCGACTTCCATACAACCTTGTTCAAAGTAAGGACGCAACCAGTCAAAAATTGGTGAAAAAGATGCTTAACTTTTTCAAGAGTCAAAGAAACCTGTATGCAGGTTATGACTTAAAAGGGAAGGCCTTGAATAATCATCAGGCAGCAAGTTTTTTGGCACCGATAGTCTATGCTTCTGAACACGAAAAAGGCTATCTGAAGTTGGTGCAACAGAATAAGTATATCTTCACACAAGATCTACCTCTGAACAACTATTATGATGCAACCATGACAACCATGATTGCACTTGAATTGTTCTAAATACTTGAGAAGAGAGAGTTCCCAAGATGGCTCGTCATTTTGTTGGGACTCTCTTTTTTGATTCTCGAAAAAGGGACCCAAGAGAAATCAAGTAGTCTATTTTTGAAAAATAACTGTGAAAATCGCCTGAGAATACCTGAAAAATTATGCTCTGAGCAGAAAACTTTTATTCTCAAAGGATTTTCTATATAATAGAAGATACAAAGGATGGAAGAGTTTATGTATCGAGTGATTGAAATGTATGGGGACTGTGAACCCTGGTGGTTTTTAGAAGGTTGGGAAGAAGATATTGTCAGTAGTCGGAAGTTTGAAGACTATTACCAGGCTTTGAAATACTACAAGCAGAAATGGTTAGAGTTGAATGCACACTTTCCAAGTTATAAGAGTCGGAGTGATCTCATGACGATCTTTTGGGATACCAACGAGCAAGAGTGGTGTGAGGACTGCAGTGATGATGTGCAGTTTTTCCACTCGATTGTCCTCCTAGAAGACGAGCACAAAATCCCTAAAAGCAAGCTCCGTCCAGGTTACGAAAAGGAAAAAGGAATCCGCAAACATCGTTCTTGTCAATATACACTCGATTCAAAAAAGGGGACAACCCTGTCATAAGAGATATTTAGAAGATTTTTTAGAGCTATCTAGAAAGTCTTCTTTTTTTGTCTTCTTTTTCGAATAGTATAAGTGAGAGGAGGAACTATGGTTCAAGAAATTGCAAAAAAATTGATTCGTATGGGAAAAAAAGAAGAAGCCCAGGATCTCTACTTTATCCCTCGGAGAGAGGAGTACCAGGTTTTTATGAGGGTTGGAGATGAGAGGCGCTTTGTACAATCCTTCCCTTTTGAGGAGATGACGGCTATGATCAGCCACTTTAAGTTCGTAGCAGGCATGAACGTGGGAGAAAAAAGGCGGAGCCAGCTAGGGTCGTGTGATTACCCTCTGGAGGATGGGCTGGTTTCGATTCGCTTGTCGACGGTGGGGGATTATCGTGGCTATGAAAGCTTGGTTATTCGGCTCTTGCATGATGAGGAACGCGAATTGCGTTTTTGGTTTGATCAGCTACCTGAGTTGAAGAAGAAATTGGCTGGTCGTGGGCTCTATCTCTTTGCGGGCCCTGTTGGTTCGGGAAAGACCACTCTCATGCATGCTTTGGCGCAAGAGTGCTTTGCGGACCAGCAAGTCATGTCCATTGAGGATCCTGTCGAGATCAAGCAGGATAATATGTTACAGCTTCAGCTGAACGACCAGATCGGCATGACCTATGACAACCTGATCAAACTCTCCTTACGTCATCGGCCGGACCTTCTCATCATTGGGGAAATTCGAGATAAGGAAACAGCTCGTGCAGTCGTACGAGCTAGTTTGACAGGGGTCACAGTCTTCTCTACTATTCATGCCAAGAGCGTTCGAGGTGTTTATGAGAGGCTCTTAGAGCTTGGAGTGAGTGAGGAAGAGCTCAAGATTGTTTTACAAGGTATTTGCTACCAACGATTAATTGCAGGAGGAGGTGTGGTCGATTTTGCGACGGAAAACTACCAAGAACACTCAGCCAGCCGCTGGAACCAACAAATGGATCTCTTGGCTCAATCGGGATATATCCAGCTGGCTCAGGCACAAGCCGAAAAAATTATCTACAACTAAACAAAAGCAAATCATTGAATTGTTTTTGAATCTTTATTCGAGTGGTTTTCATCTGTCTGAGATTGTTGATTTTTTGGATCGTTCCCACCTAGTAGAGAGTCATTTGGTCTCCCAGATGCGAGCAGATCTCTCTCGGGGTCGGAGTTTTTCAGAGATGATGGCGGGGATCGGTTTTTCAGATGCGGTCACGACGCAGCTGTCTCTCGCTGAGCTCCATGGAAATCTTGCATTGAGCTTGGAGAAAATCAGTGCTTACCTAGAAAATATGCGCAAGGTCAAGAAAAAGCTGATTGAGGTGAGCACTTATCCTCTTATCTTACTTGGGTTTTTAATTTTGATTATGCTAGGCCTGCGCAATTATTTGCTCCCTCAAATGGATGCACAAAATATTGGTACGCAATTGATCAGTTCCTTCCCCCAACTCTTTTTGGCGCTCGTAGCGGGGATAGTGGTTCTCTTCTTATTCAGCTTTCTCTATTATCGAAAATCTAGCAAGATCAAAGTTTTTAGAAGCTTGTCTCATCTGCCTTTCGGGAAAGGCATGATTCAAGCTTATTTGACAGCCTATTATGCCAGAGAATGGGGCAATCTGATTGGGCAAGGATTGGAGCTGTCTCAGATTTTTACCATGATGCAGGAGCAAAAATCCCAGCTTTTCCAAGAGATTGGAAGAGACTTAGTTCTTTCTTTAGACCGCGGTCAATCCTTTTCAGAGACGGTCGGGGGATATTCTTTTTTCAAAAAAGAATTGCCGCTTATGATTGAATATGGTGAGGTCAAATCAAAGCTTGGAAGTGAGCTAGAGATCTACGCTGAAAAAACATGGGAAGACTTCTTTCGTCGGGTCCACAAGGCCATGAATGTGATACAACCCTTGGTCTTTGTCTTTGTAGCTCTTGTGATTGTCTTACTTTACGCAGCCATGTTGCTGCCGATTTATCAAAATATGGAGGTTCATTTATGAAAAAATTAAAAACCTATAAGGTAAAAGCTTTTACGCTGATTGAAATGTTGGTGGTCTTATTGATCATCAGTGTGCTCTTATTGCTCTTTGTGCCGAATTTGACCAAGCAAAAAGACTCTGTGAAAGAGACAGGCAATGCAGCCGTTGTCAAGGTGGTCGAAAGTCAGGCTGAATTGTACGAGCTCAATCATACCAATGACCAAGCCACTCTATCAAAGCTAATTGCGGATGGAAATATTACCAACAAACAAGCAGAATCTTATCGTGCCTATTATGCGAAAAATAGTGGAGAAACTCGTGCGGTTGCAGATTAAGGCCTTCACCTTGGTGGAGACCCTTTTGACCTTGATGATCGTCAGTTTTATCTATCTGGGCTTATCGGGATCGATCAGGACGAGCTTTCAGCAGGTGGAAGAAAAAGTATTTTTTGCAGAGTTTGAACACCTCTATCAAGAAAGTCAGAAGATAGCACTGGCAAGGCAAACGGAATTGGATGTTGAAGTGACTGCAAGGAAGATTCAAACGCCCTACCAGACAGTGGAGATTCCTGATTCTGTCATTTTGCAAGATCCTAAAACCATTCGTTTAGACCGTGCAGGTGGCAATTCATCCCTGGCCAATGTTCACTTTCAGACACAGAGAGGAGTGGTGACCTATCAACTGTCGCTTGGAAATGGGAAAATTAAAAAAAGCATCCGTTCCCGCTAGTATTCTCATAGAATCTTTGGTAGCCTTGGGTTTATTTGCCATGATTACGACCTTATTGTTAGGGGAGATCCGGCGTTCGCGTAGGGAGCGACTAGCGGATTTCAAAGAGGTAGAGGTCTTATCTGTCGCTCAAATGGCACTTCAGACAGGGCAAAATCATCTGGAGGCCAATGGTATTCAAGTTCAAGTCGAAAAAGATGCCGATCAACTCACGGTCTATCATCAAGGAAAGGTGGTACTGCATGTGGAATAAAGGTAAGGTCAAGGCCTTTACCCTGCTCGAAGCCTTGGTCGCTCTCTTGGTCCTTAGTGGGGGTGTGTTGGTCTTTCAAGGCTTGACCAAGCTCCTGCATGCTGAATTGGACTACCAAGCACACCAAAAGCAGGAGGAATGGATACTTTTTCAGCAACAATTGCAGGTGGAATTGGACCGGAGTCATTTTGAAAAAGTAGCGGACAATCATATCTACTTGGTTCAGGATCAAAAACCAATTGCTATTGGCCAATCGAAAGGAGATGATATCCGAAAAACAGATGATAAGGGCAGAGGCTATCAGCCTATGATTTCAGGGGTTCGCTCTAGCCAAATTTGGCAGGAGGGAGAGCTCCTTCATCTGCGGTTGAATTTTGAAGAAGGTCTAGAAAGGGAGTATGTCTACCATGTGGTACCAGCGATACAAAATGAAAAAAGTTAAGGCTGGTGTCTTGCTTTACGCTCTCTTGATGGCAGCGATTTTTAGTCTCTTGCTTCAGTTTTACCTGCATCGTCAGGTTGCGGAAAGACGGATCTTAAAGACGAGTCAAGATCGTCTACGGGCCTATGCTTTGGTGCAATTGGCTCTTGAAAAGAGAAAGAGTGATGAGAAGACATCAGAGATTCATTTAAAGTCTGGAGTTGTTCAGCTACAGCAGGACACTGGTTTTCTTCATGCTCAGGCTAAGATGAATGGCGAAAGCTATGAGTTTGTCCTTCCTGTAAGGGAAGAAAAGGAAAACAAGAAGAGTCAAAAAGAAAAGAAGACACAGAAAGATAAGGAGAAGGCAGAGACCGAAACGCCTTCTGAAGAGACGCCAAACGAGACCAAGGAACCATCAGAAAATAGCGAAAAAGACTAATTTTTGGTATGATAGGGTGCGGAGGAAATCATGAATTTCGAAAAAATTGAACAAGCCTATACCTATCTATTAGAAAACACTCAAAGTATTCAAAATGAATTGTCGACCAACTTTTATGACGCCTTGATTGAACAAAATGCCATGTATTTGGATGGCAAGACAGATCTAGACATTGTTAAAAACAATAGCAAAAAATTAAAAGAACTAGGTTTGAGTAAGGAAGAATGGCGCAGAGCCTACCAATTCCTTTTTATGAAAGCTGCTCAGACAGAGCCTTTACAAGCGAATCACCAGTTCACACCAGATGCGATTGGTTTTATCATTACATTTTTGATCGATCAGTTGGCTAAAAGCGACCAACTGGATGTCTTAGAAGTGGGAAGTGGAACCGGAAATCTCGCTGAGACTATTGTCAACAATAGCCGTCTCACGATTGATTACTTAGGATTGGAAGTAGATGATCTCTTGATTGATCTATCTGCTAGTATCGCAGATGTGATGGAGTCCAGTGTTGTCTTTGCACAAGGCGATGCGGTTCGCCCACAAGTGTTGAAAGAAAGTGACTTGATCGTTAGCGACTTACCGATTGGTTATTATCCAGATGATGCGATTGCACAGCGCTATCAGGTAGCGAGCTCCGAAGGCCATACCTATGCTCATCACCTTATGATGGAACAGGCTCTGAAATACCTGAAACCTCAAGGAGTAGCCATCTTTTTAGCTCCAAACAACCTCTTGACGAGCTCTCAGAGTGATCTGTTGAAAGCTTGGCTAACAGACAAGGCTCAACTCCTTGCCATGCTGACCTTGCCAGAATCTCTTTTTTCAAATCCCGCCTATGCTAAGACGATTTTCGTCCTACGGAAACAAGAAGAAGAGTCTGTTCAGCCCTTTGTCTATCCGTTTACCGATCTCCAGGATCAAGACCAGGTGGTTCACTTTATGGAAAGTTTCCAAAACTGGTTAAAGGATAGTGAAATTTGATCAAAGATCTGATATAATAGAGGAAGTGAAAACGCTTAATGAGGTGAATATATGTCGAAAACAATTTCTATTAATGCAGGAAGCTCTAGTTTGAAATGGCAATTGTACCAAATGCCAGAGGAAACTGTTCTTGCAAAAGGGTTGATTGAACGGATCGGTTTGAAGGATTCTATTTCAACCGTTAAATTTGATGGACGCTCTGAAAAACAAGTATTAGATATCCAGGACCATACACAAGCTGTAAAAATTTTGTTGGATGATTTGATTCGCTTTGATATTATCAAATCCTACGATGAGATTACAGGTGTGGGCCACCGCGTCGTTGCTGGTGGAGAATACTTCAAGGATTCTGCTTTGGTAGATGACGAAGTCCTTCGAAAAGTAGAAGAATTGTCTTTGTTAGCACCTCTTCATAATCCTGCAAATGCAGCTGGAATTCGTGCCTTTAGAGAGATTTGTCCAAATATTACCAGTGTTGTGGTATTTGATACTTCTTTCCATACAACCATGCCGGAAAAAGCTTATCGTTACCCTCTTCCAACTAAATATTACACAGAAAATAAGGTTCGTAAATATGGCGCTCATGGAACCAGTCATCAGTATGTAGCTGGTGAAGCTGCTAAACTTCTTGGAAAACCATTAGAAGAATTGAAATTGATCACCTGCCACGTTGGAAATGGTGTATCTGTTACAGCGGTTGACAAGGGAATCTCTGTCGATACCTCAATGGGCTTCACCCCTCTAGGTGGTGTCATGATGGGAACCCGTACAGGGGATCTTGATCCAGCGATTATTCCTTACTTGATGGAACATACAGAGGATTTCAGTAAGCCTGAAGATATTAGCCGCATCCTCAATCGTGAATCAGGTCTTCTGGGTGTTTCTGAATCTTCTAGCGACATGCGGGATATCCATACAGCGATGCACAATGGAGACGAAAAAGCTAAATTGGCTTACGATATCTTTATCGATCGTTTGCAAAAATACATCGGTCAATACTTGGCTGTTTTGAATGGTGCAGATGCCATCATCTTTACAGCAGGAATCGGTGAAAATGCAGTAAACGTTCGTTCTTCTATTATCAATGGAATCAGCTGGTTTGGCTGCAAGGTCGACCCTGAAAAGAACGTCTTTGGAGTTGTCGGAGATATTTCCACAGATGATTCCCGTGTGAAGGTATTGGTGATTCCAACTGATGAAGAGTTGGTGATTGCGCGTGACGTTGAACGTTTCAAAAATCAGTAAACTGAAATAAAGAGAGAAGGCTGAAGGCGAAAGTCCCAGTCTTCTTATTTTATACAAGAAAGAGGTTGTCCATTGAAAAATATACAGTCTTTTGTTCGAAAGCACCCATTATGTAAGAATGCCCTCTGGCTCCTTCTTTTTGTGCCCTTATTCTTCCTCTCACAATTTCCCCTCATCACTATGGTTTATTCCCTTCAAGAAGGAATGGATGCAAGGTGGATCACTATCCTCACTCTCATGGTGACAGTGGCAGTGCTCTTTGTTTTTTATAAGGTCATCAAGATGAGCCCTCTGGAGAACTTAGATGTTCGGGTCATTACCTGGCCGGCTTTGGGGAGAAATTTTCTTTTTCTTCTCTTGTTGATGGCTAATAATCTGCTCGCCTATCCCTTGTTGAAACAAGAGGCAGGTGGTACAACAGCAAACCAAGCGGCTCTGAATGAGCTGCAATCTCATGCTCCTTTTCTTGCTATGGGAATGGTCGTGATCCTTGTCGCTCCGATTCTAGAAGAGCTACTTTGTCGGGCCATCATCCCTCGTTTGATCTTTCGAGGAGCAGAACCGATCGGTTACTTAGCCGGTGCTCTCTTTTTTACTTATTTGCATGGACCGAGCGCCTTGGGGGAATGGGTAGCCTACGGAGGTATGTCTTTGATCTTAACTTGGGTGGCTTATCGCTACCAGCGGATCGAGTACAGTATTTGCCTCCATATGACCTTGAATGCGCTGGCTTATTATTATCCGGTGGTCATACTCCTTTGTTTATTGCCAGTATGGAGAGTTTTCTTCCATGATAAATTATGATAAAATGGTAGGTACCAATGAGTTTTGATGCAGAACCATCCTACAGAAGGTCAGAAATCCGTATGGAGAGTAGACTCAGAGGTTTAGAACACTTGTTCTAGCCTCTTTTGTTCGCAATCATGCTGTAGGAAGGAAATCAAAGGAGAACGAAAATGATTGATAATAAATGGCTGAGTGGCCAAGGGACCCTTCTTTGTGGGATCTTAAATGTCACTCCGGATTCATTTTCTGATGGCGGTAAGTATACGAGTGTGGATGCAGCCTTGCAACAGGCGAGAAAACTGATCCAAGAAGGAGCTCAGATCCTCGATATCGGAGGAGAATCAACAAGACCAGGTAGTCATTATGTAGAGATCCAAGAAGAGATTGACCGCGTGGTTCCAGTAATTAAAGCCATTCGGAAAGAAAGTGATGTCTTGATCTCAGTGGATACCTGGAAGTCCCAGGTGGCGGCGGCGGCGCTCGAAGCTGGGGCTGATATTGTCAACGATATTACGGGTTTTCTTGGAGATCCTAAGATGGCTGCTGTCGTCGCGGAGCATGAAGCGAGCGCAGTTCTCATGTTTAATCCAGTGATGGCAAGACCGCATCATCCAAGTTCCACTATCTTTCCAAGTTTTGGTTTCGAACCAGTCTTTTCAGAGCAAGAGCTTCAACAGATGGCTCAAGAACCGATTCAAGACTTGATGTGGACCTTCTTTGACCGCTCGCTTGCGGTAGCGAAAGCAGCCGGTGTCCAGACGGATCGTATTATGTTGGATCCTGGGATTGGTTTTGGTTTGACCAAGCGTGAGAACTTACTCTTATTACAAGAACTCGGGACGATTCACCAAAAGGGGTATCCGATCTTTCTAGGGGTCTCCCGCAAACGATTTGTGGTCAATATTATTGAGGAAGCTGGATTTGAGACAGATCCTGCAACGGAGACTGGTTTTTGGAATCGGGACCTGGCTTCGAGCCATTTGACCAGTATTGCAGCCAGTCAAGGAGTCGAAGTGGTGCGGGTGCATGATATTCCCCTTCACAAGATGGCAGCCAGTCTGGGCCAAGCCATTTTCCAAGCCCAAGAGGCAGCAGATACCAATTTAAAACAATACAAGTAAATGAAGACAAAAGAACATCAGTTGGATCTTCGTTGGCTAGAAGCCTATCGTTCCCAAGATCCACATTTTGGCTTGGAGCGCATGGAAGCTCTCTTGGCGTTGAGAGGAAATCCTCACCTAGACTGTCGGGTCATTCATGTTGCGGGGACCAATGGCAAGGGCTCTACCATTGCTACCTTGTCCCAACTCTTGAGGAAGGCAGGTTTACGTGTTGGAGTCTTTACCTCTCCTTATCTGATCCACTACAATGACCAGATCACCATTAATGGCAAAGCCATTTCCAATCAAGACCTGCAAACCTATCTGGATAGCTACCAACAGCTCTTGGAAGCTGAAGAATCAAGAGACATCTTTCAAGGTTTGACGGAATTTGAAGTGATGACGGCGATCGCCTACGATTATTTTGCTCATGAGGAGCTAGATTATGTGATTATGGAAGTCGGTATGGGGGGACGACTAGACAGTACCAATGTCTGCCAGCCCGTTCTGACTGCGATCACATCGATTGGCTTGGACCATGTTGCTCTTCTTGGGCCAGATCTGGCTTCCATTGCCCGTGAAAAGGCAGGTATCATTAAGCCAGGAATTCCTCTGGTTCTAGGGAAATTAGAAGCAGAAGCTAGCCAAGTCATTGAAGGCATTGCGATTCAAGAGCAGGCACCGATAACAGCCTATGACAGAGATTACCAAGTTGAGCTAGAAGCCTCTTGTCTATCGGGCCAATCCTTTTCTTATCACAGTTCCAAAAGAGAAAAAACTCCCTATCAAGTAGCGCTCTTAGGTCATCACCAGGCTAGAAATGCAGCTCTTGCTATCAGTATCTGTGATGTACTTTTTGAAAGAGAAGGGCGTGAACTCTTGTCAAAAGAGTTGGTAGATAAGGCTTTGCGTCAGGTTGTCTGGCCTGGTCGGATGGAAGTGGTCTCGCAAAATCCCATGATCTTGCTAGATGGGGCCCATAACCCCCATGCCGTTGCGCCTTTGATCGCAAGTCTTCGAGAACTGTTCCCGAGTCAAAAAAAGACCATTCTTTTTACTTGCATCCGGACCAAAGCTTTAGAAGAAATGCTCATTCAGTGGCAGGAACTGGAAAATAGTCGCTTGATCCTCACGACCTTTGAAGATCCAAGAGCCTATTCTCAAGAAGAGATGACAGCTTCTGCAAACCACCACCAGCTTGAGGAAGTCAACTGGCGAGAATTTCTACAAAACTGGCAAGCTGGAGATGATGAGCTCCTCATTGTAACGGGATCGCTCTATTTCCTTAGCCAGGTACGACCTTATTTATTAAAAACAGAAAAATTCAACTAGGAGATGATATGGATACAAAGAAAATTGAAGAAGCAGTAAAAATGATCATCGAGGCAGTCGGTGAAGATGAGAACCGTGAAGGGCTTCAAGAAACCCCGTCCCGCATTGCAAAGATGTACCAAGAAATCTTTTCAGGACTAGGACAGACGGCAGAAGAGCACCTGTCTAAATCATTTGAAATCATTGATAACAATATGGTGGTTGAGAAGGATATTTTCTTCCATTCCATGTGTGAGCATCACTTTTTGCCGTTTTATGGAAAAGTGCACATTGCCTACATTCCAAATGGCCGTGTTGCTGGGCTTTCAAAACTGGCTCGTACGGTCGAAGTTTATGCTAAAAAACCACAGATTCAGGAACGATTGACGGTAGAAATCGCAGATGCCTTGATGGAATATCTTGGAGCGCAAGGTGCCCTTGTCTGGGTAGAAGCAGAGCATATGTGTATGAACATGCGTGGTGTCCGTAAACCTGGGACTGCAACAGTGACAACTGCTGCACGTGGACTGCTTGCGACAGATAAAGACTTGAAAAATGAAGCCTATAAACTCATGGGCCACTAATGGCCGGCTATAAGAGGTGAAGAGAGTGGATCAATTACGGATCAAGGACTTAGAGATATACGCCTATCATGGTGTTTTTCCGGCAGAAAAAGAATTGGGACAACGCTTTGTCCTAGACCTATGGGTGGATTATGAGATGACCCGTGCAGCCCGCACAGGAGATTTGGATGCTTCGATCCATTACGGGATCTTGGCGGAACAGTTGACCGAGTGGATGCAGGCAGAAAAGATCGATCTGATTGAAACGGTTGCCTTTCAATTGGTGCAAAAGATTTTCGAAAGTTATGCCTTTGTAGAAAAAGTTCGTCTGGAGTTGAAAAAACCTTGGGCTCCTGTTCCCTTGCCACTCGATACTTGTTCGGTGACAATCGAGCGAGAGAAAAAACGAGCCTTTATTGGCCTTGGTACCAATATGGGAGATAAACAACTGCAGCTAGAGACGGCGCTAGAAAAAATCAAGGATCGAGGCATTCACCTTCTTCAAACGTCCACAAGGATTGAAACGGAACCTTGGGGAGGAGTGGAGCAGGATACCTTTTTGAATCAGGTGGCAGAGGTTGAAACCTGGATGACCCCAGAGGATTTACTAGAAACCTTACTTGCCATTGAGCAAGAAATGGGGCGTGTCCGTGAGGTCAAGTGGGGACCGCGTGTAATTGATTTAGATCTGCTCTATATGGAGGACACCATTTGTTACAGCCCGAGCTTGATCTTGCCGCATCCTTATGTAGCAGAACGTGCCTTTGTATTAGAATCTTTAAATGAAATTGCTCCTCATTTTGTGGACCCTGTTCAAAGAAAGCCCATTCGCCAATTATGGGATGCCGTCAAATAATCTCTCTTCTTCGCTTCATAAAAAAACAATCCCTTGAGTAGGGATTGTTTTTGTTTGTCTTGATTTATTTACGATACAAGCGATCGTACTGGTAGACAGGGTCCATGGTGACGTTGATACCGAGCTTGCGAAGGACGTTCTTGTCTTCGTCTGTCAGCATAACGGTTGAATGGGCTTCGCTGCCTTTCAACTTGCCTAATTCTTGCATAGCAAGCTTAGCATCTTCATTGGTCATAGCTGTAATGGCCAGGGCAATGAGGATTTCATTCGAGTGAAGACGAGGATTGCGACTACCCAAATGATTGATCTTCAGGCCTTGGATGGGTTGAACGTATTCTGGCTCGATTAATTTGGTTTCTTTATCAATATGCGCCAATTTCTTGATCGCATTGATTAAGAGGGCTGCGGTTGGGCCAAAGAGATCGGAGGTTTTTCCGGTTACCATCTCGCCGTTTGGCAATTCAAGGGCCAAGGCTGGCTCCCCTGTTTCTTCTTCTTTCTGACGAGCAAGAACAGTCACTTTCCGGTCATTTGGAGTAATGCCCAAATCATTCATCAAGAGCTCAATCTTCTTGACAGCCCCTTCACCGACGCGCTCTGCTTTGACATCCAAGATGGTTTGGTAATAGCGACGGATGATTTCTTGTTGGGAAGCTTCAATCGCAGCGTCATTGTCCACAATGGCAAAGCCAACCATGTTGACGCCCATGTCTGTTGGAGAAGCGTAAGGAGAGGTTCCTAAGATGCGTTCCAACATGCGCTTCAAGACAGGGAAGATTTCGATATCGCGGTTGTAGTTGACCGTTGTTTCCCCGTAGGTTTGGAGGTGGAAGGGATCGATCATATTGACATCGTCTAGATCTGCAGTCGCTGCTTCATAAGCCAAGTTGACTGGGTGGTGCAAAGGAAGATTCCATACTGGGAAGGTTTCAAACTTAGCATAACCGGATTTGATCCCATTTAATTGGTCATGGTACATATTGGACATACAAGTTGCCAGCTTACCAGAACCAGGGCCAGGAGCTGTCACAACGACCAAATTGCGACTAGTTTTGATGTAGTCATTTTTCCCCATCCCTTCAGGAGAGATGATGTGGTCCATGTCGGTCGGATAGCCCTTGATCGGATAGTGGAGATAAGAGGCGATCCCGCTCTTATCCAGTTGTTTGCGAAAGGCATCTGCTGCAGCTTGTCCAGCATATTGGGTGATCACGACAGAGCCCACAAAGATCCCTAATTCATTGAATTTGTCGATCAAGCGTAGCACTTCTTGGTCATAAGAAATTCCTAGGTCTCCACGGGCTTTTGAGTGCTCAATGTTGTTGGCGTTGATGGCAATGACAATTTCCACCTGGTCGCGCAATTCTTGGAGCAGCTTGATCTTATTGTCTGGTTCGTATCCAGGGAGGACACGAGCAGCGTGGAAGTCTTCTAACATCTTACCACCAAATTCAAGGTAGAGCTTGCCATCGAATTGATTGATCCGCTCAATAATGTGGTCACGTTGCAAGTTCAAATACTTTTCAGAACTAAAAGCTTGTTTTTTCATGTAAAACTCCTGCATATAAGGAAAGGGCCTGCTACACATAATCAAGGATGAGTGTTCCGTTCCCTACCATTTCATTCTTTCATATTATATCAGAAAAGCGATGGAAGATAAAATATTCTAAGATACTTTCCATAGGGAAGTGTGGATGCCAAAGAGCTCAATGGTGACTCACGGTGGAAAGTTTCCAAGAGAACCTTGTTTCCCTCCTAAAAAAGCCCCTTACGGGGCTTCAGATAGGATTTGCTTAATAGTGTTTGATCAGATCAACTGTAGAACGATCCAATTTCTTAACCAATGCTTGCAAGAAGGCTTGCGCTTGCAAGAAATCATCCATGGCATAGAGGGTTTGGTGTGAGTGGATGTAACGTGCACAGACACCAATGGTTGTTGATGGGACTCCGCCGTTCTTCAAGTGTGCTGCACCTGCATCGGTACCACCTTTGGCACAATAGTATTGGAATTTAATGCCCGCTTCCTCAGCAGTTGTGAGTAAGAAGTCTTTCATATTTGGTAGCATGATGTGACCAGGATCGTAGAAGCGAAGCAGTGTTCCTTCACCAATCGCGCCCTGGTCCCCAAAAACATCCGCTGCTGGTGAACAGTCTACAGCAAGGAAGATTTCAGGATCAAATTTAGTGGTTGAAGTGTGAGCTCCACGCAGTCCCACTTCTTCTTGAACGTTAGCCCCTACATAGAGTTCGTTGTTTAAGGCTTGTCCAGAAAGGCTCTTGGCCAATTCGCTGACCATCAAGACGCCGTAGCGGTTATCCCATGCTTTTGAGATGACGTTTTTACCATTAGCAGTGAGAATCGCAGAGCTATCTGGGACTAAGGTATCTCCAGGACGGACCCCATAGCTTTCAGCTTCGGCTTTAGAGCTAAAGCCAGCATCAAAGACGATGTCGCTAATGGCAGGTACGGTTGGTCCACCTGTTCCACGTGTCAAATGAGGAGGAACAGATCCTGAAATAGCAGGGTATTCACGTCCGTCACGTGTAAAGAGTTTGAAGCGTTGGCTGCTGACGACCATCGGATTCCAACCTCCGATTGGGACAACGCGGAAAGTTCCGTCAGCTTTGATTTCGCTAATCATAAAACCAACTTCGTCCATGTGAGCAGCTACTAAGATACGAGGAGCATCGGCTGCTGTTGAGTGTTTGATCCCAAAGATCCCACCGAGACCATCTGTCACAATTTCGTCCACATGAGGGGTCAATTGTTGGCGCAAATAATCCCGTACAGGGGCTTCATGACCTGAGATAGCAGGGATTTCAGTTACTTCTTTGATTTTAGAAAATAAATCAGTCATAGGTTACCTTCTTTCTGATGCTATTTTATCACTTTTTCTACAAGGATGGTAGCGTTATTATGGAAATCAGTCTCTAATAGCGGAGGGAGAGATCCAGCCTAGACCGTTGTCCCTCTGCTTATTTTGTGTTACAATAGGCACTATGAAAGCTAAAAAAATTATTTTGTCTAGTCTGGCAGTAGCAAGTGCAGGAGCTCTTGCGGCCGGTGTCTATAAAATTGCCAAAGATCAAAAGCGTCTCCGTACCCAAGAAGAGTTGGTAGCAGAAGTACGGGAGCAAATGGAAGCCATGGGGACGATTGCGACCCTGTATGTGGAACTCTACGAGTCGAGTGAAGAGCGCTTAGTAGGTGGTGTCATTTTTGAAGATGAGCGCCATTACCGCTTTATCTACGAGGACGGTCTCTTGCATTACGAAGAGGAAAAACTATGATTATACCAAATTCTCTAGAAGAAATTGCTTCATATGTAGAGCAAGATGGCAAGAAAGTGTTTGTCTTTTCAGCAGATTGGTGTGGGGATTGTCGTTACCTCAAGCCTTTTTTGCCGGAGATTGAGACTGAAAATCCTGAATTTACCTTTATCTTGATTGACCGAGATGCCTATATGGATCTGGCGAAAGTCTGGGATGTTTATGGGATCCCTAGTTTGGTGGTTCTGGAAAAGGATAAGGAAATCGGTCGGTTTGTCAATCGAGATCGGAAAACCAAAGCGCAGATTACAGCATTCTTAGCAGGATTAAAATAGGAGAAAATCATGATTGTAACATACAACAAAGAACAAGTCGGCGATGTCTTGATGCTGACCTTGAAAAATAGTGGAGATGCAAAGCTCGCGGTGGAGAGAAAAGGAAAAGTGGCTCGCGTTTACCGTGAGGACAAGCAAGAAACCGTTGCCTGGAATATCTTTGACGCCTCATCTTTCTTCGCCATCGAAGGCAAGGGCCAAGTCTTTTTGACAGATGAGCAAGTGGATCGTTTGAACCAAGAATTGGAAAGAGAAGGCTTCGCAGAACGTTTGGTCAACGATCGGGAACCAAAATTTGTGGTGGGAGAAATCCTTGAAATGGTGGCCCATCCAGATAGTGACCACTTGAATATCTGCCAGGTAGCAGTTGGACCAGATAAGACAGTTCAGATCGTAGCAGGAGCTCCAAATGCGCGGGTGGGTCTAAAGACCATTGTTGCTCTTCCAGGTGCCATGATGCCGGATGGTAGCTTGATTTTCCCAGGGGCTCTTCGTGGAGAAAAAAGTTATGGCATGATGTGCAGTCCGCGTGAATTGCACTTGCCAAATGCTCCTCAAAAACGAGGCATTATTGAATTGGATGATGCAGAAGTAGCAGGGACACCTTTTGATCCTGCTCGTCACTGGCACGAATAAAGAGAAGAATCTAGGATATTTTGAATCCTAGATTTTTTGATTTTGGTTTGTCACCTCCATTTTTTAAAATTTTTTCGAATAAATAGATAGGAGGTAAATGATGTATAATAAAGTTGTTTTAATCGGTCGCTTAGTAGCGGCTCCAGAATTGCATAAAACCAGCACAGACAAATCCGTTGCCCGAGTGACCGTTGCGGTCAATCGTCGCTACAAGGACCAAAACGGGGAGCGAGAGACTGATTTTGTCAATGTCGTTGTCTGGGGGAAATTGGCTGAAACCATGGCTAGTTATGCTAGCAAAGGGAGCCTGATCTCTTTGGATGGAGAGATTCGGACGCGCCGCTACGAGAAAAATGGAGTTATGCAGTATGTGACAGAGGTCCTCTGCCAAAGTTTTCAGTTGCTAGAGAGCCGCGCTCAGCGAGCGATGCGTGAAAATGGTGGAACGGGAGATTTAGCCGATATCATCTTAGAAGAAGAAGATCTTCCTTTTTAGGATCAAAAAAGAAAGCTGGTTCGTTTATAGACCAGCTTTTTTGATACTTGCTAGGGATTTCATTCGGGAACTACTCTTTTAAAAATAAAGCAAAAATATGCATCTGTACAATAAAAGCCAGCACTTTTCTTGAAAAAGTAGTAGAATAAAGTAATATATATTCAAAATTTTCAGAAAAGGAACGGAGTTTGAAGGGGAAAGAAGAAAGAAAAGAACGGTTGAAATGGCTGATAAAACGGGTTTTACTGGTGATTCCAGTGGCCTGCATCCTCTTGTGGATCTATGCCGTTTGTCAAACCAGTAGCATCAAGGATCAGACCAAGATCGGTGTCACCTATATGACCATGAACAATGAGTTCTATAAAAGTATTCATTCGGAAATTAGTCGAATTGCCGATGAGAGAGGGGCTCTTGTATCTGTCCGAGATCCGGAATTGGATGAAAAAAGGCAGAGCCAGCAGATCGATGATTTTTGCGCCCAAAAAGTAAATGTGATTGTGATTAATCCGGTCAAAGGGGATAGTCAGCCCATTTTAAGAGCTCTTAAAAAAGCTAGAAAACAAGGAATTAAGATCATTGCAGTTGATACCCAGCTCAAGCATTTTAAGCCGGATGCTAGCATTGTCTCTGATAACTACCAAGCAGGAGTCTTGATTGCGAAAGAGTTGATGAAACGCTCTTCAAATGCTCGGATCCTTCTCTTGGAGCATAAGGGAACTGTTTCAGCAGATACGCGGATTCAGGGATTTAAGGATACCATCAAAGGGCATGGGTCTTATGAGATCATCTCGGAACTAGAAACCAAGGGTCAGACGGAGATCGCCATGCCCGCTGTCCGTAAGTTTTTGCAGTCAGGGGGGAATGTCGATACTCTAGTCGCCTTGAATGACCGTTCAGCTATAGGAGCTTTAGCAGCGATCAAGGAGCAAGGGATCACCCATCCCATTGCGATCTATGGGATTGATGGCTCACCAGATATGAAAGCCTTGCTACACTCGACAGATGATGTCGTAGGAACCGTTGCCCAGTCTCCGTTGAAGATGGGAGACCGCGTGATGGAGGTCATCCAAGATATGGCTGATGGGAAGAGCTACCAAAAAGAAATAACCATTCCGGTTCAGATGATGACAAAGGAAAACATCGATCAATTTGATGTGAATGGGTGGTAGTAATGAGAAAATTTAGAGGTGTGAGATACAGTTTGGCCATTCTGATGGTCGTGAATTTTATCGCTGTGATGCTCAACAGTATCATCTATCTTCAAGCAACCAATTATATCATTGCTCAACGACAAGCTTCCCTATTAGTAGAACGCTTAGAGCGCATTCCTTTTGCGCCCTCTACAACTTTTTGGTTGTCTGCACTCTTATTTGCTGGGATTGCCTTGATTTCCATGAGTCGTTATCGGTCTCAAACGAGTCGATGGTCCATTTTTGATAAGTGGAACATTCTGGAGATCCTCCTGATGTTGCTCTTGATGTGGGTCCAAAATGTAGCTTATAACGGGCTCATTCTCTTGGTTTTTGCGGATATCTTCTATGGTTCCAAAGAGTTGAATACCAAGCGAGACCGCAAGTATTGGTTTGCTTTTATCCTAGTAAGTTTCTTGATGCTTCTTGTGACCAATTCAGACGTCTTTTCGCTTTTCTTTCCGATTCCTTCTCTGGATGTCTATATTCATTTTTATCCTGCCTCCATTCGGATTCTGGCCTTTTTCTTGAAGAATTCCCTCTATGCCTTGAATATGGTGCTCTTCATTATTTCGCTTTTGTTCTATATTATGAATGTTCTTGCGGAAAACCACGAAGTAGAAGAAGAGTTGGCCATGGTTTCGAAGGTCAATACGGAGTTGAACAACTATATGGCCTTGTCTGAGAAGATTGCAGAGGATCGGGAGCGCAAGCGGATTGCTCGGGAAATTCACGATACCTTGGGACACGCGCTAACAGGGATCTCAGCAGGTTTAGATGCTGTCGGAGTCTTGATTGATATCGATCCCAATCGGGCAAAAGAGCAGGTGAAAAGTGTTTCAGAAGTGGTTCGTGAAGGAATCCAGGATGTGAGGGGCTCTCTCAACCGCCTCCGTCCAGGTGCCCTTGAGGGACGAACCCTCAAAGATGCTTTAGAAAAGATGATCCGCGAGTACCAGACGCTCTCCAACTTGCAGGTTGATTTACGCTATGAATGGGTCGATGTCGATATGGACGTCATGATTGAAGATACGATCTTTCGTGTGATCCAAGAGTCTATGACCAATGCGGTTCGCCACGGTCATGCCAGTCAGATGAGCCTTCATTTTTTTGAGGATAAAGAAAATTACCTGATTGAGTTGCAGGACAATGGGGTTGGATTTGAAACCTTGACCTATGGCTATGGGCTCAAGCAGATGATGGAGCGTATTTCCATCCTAGGAGGACAGCTTCAATTTGAAAGTCGCGATGGATTTTTCACGCGCGTCAGTTTACCGAAATATAAAGAAGGGAGATAGAGATGGTGATAAAAGTAATGGTAGCAGATGACCAGGCCTTGATTCGAGAATCTCTGAAAATTATTTTGTCAGCCCACCCCGATATTGAAGTGGTGGCCACAGTGGAAGATGGGAATCACGTCTTGTCGAGCATTCCACAGACACATCCTGACCTGATCTTAATGGATATTCGGATGCCAGGCATGGATGGGGTCTTGGCGACAAAAGAAGTCAAAGAGCACTATCCGGATATCAAAATTATTATTTTAACGACCTTTGATGATGATGAATTTATCTATAGTGCACTCAAGTATGGTGCTTCAGGTTATCTTTTAAAGGGAGCCTCGACAGAGGAACTCTATGAAGCGATTAAGGTGGTGTATCAAGGCGGAGCCATGATCAACCCGAATATCGCTAGTAAAGTCTTTCAAATTTTCTCACAAATGGCCAAGACCAACTTCTCTATTGCTGTGGATGAGGACAATGTCAAGGATTTGAGCACGACGGAATGGCGCATTATCCAAGAAGTCGGCTATGGGGAGTCTAATAAAGAAATTGCGGCTAAACTTTTCTTATCAGAAGGAACCGTGCGCAATTACTTATCAACAATTTTGGCGAAATTAAACCTACGAGATCGAACGCAATTAGCGATCTGGTCAGTCCAAACAGGAGTGACGAGACGTGATTTTTCTAAAGGAAATACAGAATGAAATTGAAGCGAAAGCATCTTTGTTGGGGGATCGGCCTCCTTGTTGTGCTCTGTGCGAGCGCGGGTTTCTATTGGTGGAAACAGCAACCGACCGTCCTCCATATCGGCGTTTATGCAGGTTCTAGCTGGGATGTGCCGACCAGTCAACGTTCCCATGCCTTGGATCGTGCGATTCAAAAATTTGAAAAATCCCATCCCCACGTTCGTGTAGAGTATGAAAATGGGATTCCTCAGTCGGATTATTCTGACTGGCTTTCCGAAAAGATTGTCTCAGGAAAGACGCCAGATGTGTTTATGGTCTCTGAGCAAGATCTTTCCTTATTAGCTGCGCGTGGCGTGCTCGAGAAGTTAAATGGTTATATGGATCGAAAAGACCAAGCTGCCTTTTATCCCGTTGCCTTTGAATCCGGTGTCTATCAGGGGCAAACCTATGCCTTACCTTATGAAAGCAATCCGATTTTGATGTGTGTCAATAAAGATCTCTTGGATAAAGAAGGCATCGCGGTTCCCAAAGAAGGTTGGACCCTTGAAGAGTTCTATACGATTTGCAAGAAACTAACCAAAGATACCAATGGGGATGGGCAATTGGACCAATTTGGGAGTACAGAATACACCTGGAAAGAAGCCTTGGCGGCAAATGGAGGTCATCTCTTCCAAGGTGGCATGCTCAAGCTGACAGCTCCAGAGGTGAAAGAGTCTCTGACTTTTCTGCAAAAATTGGAAGATCTAAATAAAAATTACAAGGTGAGCTCTAAAGATTTTGACCAGGGAAAAGTCGCCTTCTATCCCATGACCTTGGCCCAATATCGGACCTATAAACCTTATCCCTACCACGTTTCTAAATATTCAAACTTCACCTGGACCTGTATCCCGATGCCGGCTAAGTCAAAAACGACCAAGGCAACCTTGGTCACGACGACTTCTTTTGCTATGTCGGCTCGAAGTTCTCATTCCAAGTTGGCTTGGGAATTGATGCAACTCTTAACAGAGGATCCAGAAATTCAACAAACTCTCTTTGCCCAATCCCAGGGGATCTCTGTCATGCCACAGGTCGTCAAGAGTCGCTCTAGTAAAGACCTTTTGCAGGTAGATGATTTTGGGACGGATTCCTTGACCAATCAGACCTTGAACCGCATTATGGAACAAGCTGTTGAAAGTAGTCCGAAAAATGTCTCAAAAGAGGTGTTAGAAAAGTTAGATTACTTGATTGGCAATGCCTTGCGCGATCAAGATGTTGAGAACCGCTTGCCTCAAATTCAGAGGGAGATTGAAAGTAGTCTACAGGTAGGAGTTTAGAGTAAAATAAGATGGCATTTTGTCAAGTGACAGATGTCATTTTTTTATTGCTAAATGTCATATTAGGAATGTGACATTTGACAATGTAAAAACGCTTTCAAATAATCTACAATAGAGTCAAATAAAGGAGGCGTAGCAAAATGAAATACCTCATTTTGGTCAGTCATGGTGGACTGGCAGAAGGTCTAAAGACATCACTAGCCATGTTTGCTGGTGATAAGATGGATCAAGTCATCGCAGTTGGACTCAAAGAAGGAAAATCGGTCGATGACTTCGCAGTTGATTTCAGAGAGAGCATTTCAGGATTGACAGCTGATGATTCTGTTTTGGTCTTGGCAGATATCGTAGGTGGTAGTCCATTAACCACTGCAGCCACGGTTCTAGAAGAAGCTGGAAAGCTCGATGGAGCCTTGATCCTTGGTGGGATGAACCTCACCATGGCCTTGACGGCAGTTGTGATGAAGGATGTGTTGGATGGAGACGATTTGTCAGCTACCATCTTATCAGAAGCACGATCTGCACTACAGCCTTTTGAAGTTTCAGCTACTAGTGCTGAAGAAGATGATGACGATATTTAATAGGGAGGTACCTTATGGTAGTAACATTTGTACGGATTGATGATCGCATGATTCACGGTCAGACAGTCACACGCTGGGCAAAAGAAAAACCATGTGATGGTTTGATTGCCGTAAACGATGCAGCAGCATCAAACAAGGTTTTGATCCAAGCTTACAAAGGCGCATCAGACAAGAAAACCTTTGTATGGACAAAGGAAGCCTTTAAGGAAAAATCAGCAAAAGTAACAGAATCAGATAGTCGTTACTTCTTAATCACCAAAAATCCAATCGATATGAAGGAAATTTTGGTCGACCAAGGGTTTGTCCCAGGTGATGTCAAAGAAATCATTGTTGGCCCTGCAAATGATCGTCCTGGAGCTGTGAAATTGGGAAATAACCAATCCATCACTCAGGAAGAAGCAGAAGCCTTCCAAGCCATTCAAGCAGCAGGCTACAAGGTGAAATTCCAATTGTTGCCAGATGTTTCCATCGGGTATTGGGATGATTTCAAATCAAAATTTGGTTTTTAAAACTAACAGTCCTATCTGTTAGGTAAATAAATTTACAAACAAAAGGAGCGTTTGTTATGACAATTTCATGGATTCAAGCAATCTTGCTTGGTATTTTCGCCAGCTTGTCTTCAATGCCTGGTATGGGAGGTTCCAGTATCGGGAACTATACACTCGGTCGTCCTTTGATCGGTGGGTTGATTTCAGGTTTAATTCTTGGAGATGTGACAACCGGTATTATGGTCGGGGTTGCCCTTCAAGTCGTTTATATCGCCTTGGTAACACCTGGTGGTACCGTATCTGCCGATGTGCGTGCCATCTCTTACATCGGTGTTCCTCTTGCTATCTTGTTTGTGCATGCTAATAACATCACAGATGAAGCAGGAATCGCCGCAGCTGCAGCTCCAATCGGTGCAGCCGTTGGGACAATTGGTACAGTTCTTTTCTACGGTACCGCTACTATGAACTTGGTTTGGCAACACATTGGTTGGAAAGCCGTTGAAGAAGGAAACTTCAAAAAACTCTACGCAGTTGACTGGGTTTACCCTTGGATCTCTCACTTCCTCTTCTCTTTCCTTCCAACAATGATTATCACCAAATACGGTGAAAACATGGTTGATTTGATGAAACAATACCTTCCTATGGATGGTTACTGGATGAAAGCCCTCTTTACAGTCGGTGCTCTTCTCCCATGTGTCGGTATTGCCATCTTGTTGAAACAAATTGTTACAGAAGCAACTGACTTCATTCCATTCTTTGTTGGATTTACCTTGGCAAAATCTCTCGGATTGAACTTGGTATCCAGTGCCGTTGTTTCATTAATCTTTGCAGTAATCTACTATGAACTTGAAGTGATCAAATCGATGAAAGCTGCTCCAGCCGGAGTGGTGGACCAAGACGATGATGAGGAGGATATTTAAAATGGCTGATAGAAAGAAAATTTCAAAGAAAACATTAGCAAAAGCATTCCATCATTGGTATTATGGTCATTTGACTTGTTTCTCTCAAGAACATATGCAAACCTTCGGGTACTTGACTTCTATGCTTCCAATCGTAGAAGAAATGTATGATACAAAAGAAGAACAAAAGGATGCTATGCAAACCTATACGGCCTTCTTCAACACTGAACCACAACTTGGATCTCTTGTTGTAGGGATCACAGCTGGTTTGGAAGAAGCGCGTGCAAACGGAGATGCAGTAGATGGCGAAACCATCAACGGTATGCGTGCCGGTTTGATGGGACCAATCGCTGGTATTGGTGACTCATTGGTCGTTGGTACCTTGATTCCAGTTCTATTAGGGATTGCCCTTGGACTTTCTAAAGGTGGTAACGTCGCTGGTGCTCTCTTCTACATCGTCGTATGGAACCTCTTAGTCTACTTTGGTATGCGCTTTGCCTTCTTCAAAGGTTACCAATTAGGGGATAAAGCCGTTGAATTCCTTGTAGGACCAAAAGGACAAGCTCTTCGTAAAGCGATCAGCGTTGTCGGTGGTATGGTTATCGGTGCCGTAGCAGCTACTTGGGTATCTGTTACAACAGCCCTTCAATTCAAGAATTCTGAAGGAAAAGTCTTCTTGAACATCCAAGAAAAGATCGATGGTGTTTATCCAGGTCTCTTGACAGCAGCCTTCATCACTCTTTGCTGGTGGTTGATGTCTAAGAAAAAAATTTCACCAAACAAAGTTATGTTACTTCTCGTTGTAGTTGCTTTGATCGGTGTTGCCCTTGGTATCTTTGACCCACATCTTAAATACTAAGGTAAAGAACAAACGAATTTGCTAGTAGGAGTTTTTGAGAATGAAGTGAATGGACCTCCTTTACTTGCACTTCATTCTCAATTTTTATCAGGAGGAATCCCATGGTTACAAAACAAGAACTTGTCAATGGATATGAAACAGAAATCAAGTACCAACGCCACATGCTTGAAAACCTTGGTCGTTGGTTCAGCTTACTCTTTATCATTGCCAGTATTGGTGTGGTATTGATCTATCTCTTTCACAAAAGTTTCCTTCCACTCTTGATCCTCGGGATTTTACTAGCCTTGATTGGAATTTTAGGCATGATTGTTTTTGGATATGGCATCTACCGCGGGCGGATCAATCTTCAAAAAGTGATCGATGATTTCAATCAAAAATTGACAATTTTAAATTGAAATTTTAGAAACATCTCATCTATTTTTGAGGTGTTTTTTTCTTGACTATTTCTGACCAAGTGATACAATAGAAACATAAGTTAGCACTTACGTATAGAGAGTGCTAAAAAACTCGTATGGAGGAATGAACATGTTAAAACCATTAGGAGACCGTGTGGTCTTAAAAGTAGAAGAAAAAGAACAGACTGTTGGAGGTTTTGTCCTCGCAGGTGCGAGCAAGGCTGATACAAAAACAGCTGAAGTAGTGGCCGTTGGTGAAGGTGTGCGTACCCTAAGTGGCGAACTCATCGCCCCAGCTGTAAAAGCAGGAGATCACGTTTTGGTTGAAAGCCATGCAGGAATTGAAGTGAAAGATGGGGAAGAAACTTATACCATCGTTGGAACAGCAAACATTCTTGCAATTGTAGAGTAAGAGAAGAAAGAGGTAAGAGAAATGGCAAAAGATATTAAATTTTCATCTGATGCACGTTCTGCAATGGTCCGTGGTGTCGATGTCTTAGCAGATACAGTGAAAGTTACTTTGGGCCCTAAAGGACGCAATGTGGTTCTTGAAAAATCATTTGGTTCGCCTTTGATCACAAATGACGGTGTGACCATCGCCAAAGAAATCGAATTGGAAGACCATTTTGAAAATATGGGTGCCAAATTGGTATCAGAAGTGGCTTCTAAGACAAATGATATCGCTGGTGACGGGACAACAACTGCGACTGTCTTGACCCAAGCTATCGTCCGTGAAGGGATCAAAAATGTCACTGCAGGTGCTAACCCAATCGGCATCCGCCGTGGGATCGAGACTGCTGTTGCAACAGCAGTAGAAGCTTTGAAAAACAATGCAATTCCAGTATCGAGCAAGGAAGCCATTGCTCAAGTAGCTGCTGTGTCTTCGCGTTCTGAAAAAGTCGGTGAGTACATCTCTGAAGCCATGGAAAAAGTTGGCAAAGATGGGGTCATCACCATTGAAGAATCTCGTGGTATGGAAACCGAGCTTGAAGTCGTTGAAGGCATGCAGTTTGACCGTGGTTACCTTTCACAATACATGGTGACGGACAATGAAAAAATGGTAGCCGATCTTGAAAATCCATACATTTTGATTACGGACAAGAAGATTTCAAATATCCAAGAAATCTTGCCATTGTTGGAAAGCATTCTTCAAAGCAACCGTCCCCTCTTAATCATCGCAGATGATGTAGATGGCGAAGCTCTTCCAACGCTTGTCTTGAACAAGATCCGTGGTACCTTTAATGTTGTAGCTGTTAAGGCACCAGGATTTGGAGATCGCCGCAAAGCTATGCTAGAAGATATTGCGATTCTCACAGGTGGTACAGTCATTACAGATGACCTTGGTTTGGAATTGAAAGATGCAACCATTGAAGCCCTTGGTCAAGCAGCTAAAGTTTCAGTTGATAAAGACAGCACAGTCATTGTCGAAGGTTCGGGTAACCCAGAAGCGATTGCTAACCGTGTTGCTGTCATCAAGTCACAAATCGAAACCACAACCTCTGAATTTGACCGTGAAAAATTACAAGAACGTTTGGCCAAATTGTCTGGTGGTGTTGCTGTGATCAAGGTCGGTGCTGCAACAGAAACAGAATTGAAAGAAATGAAACTCCGTATCGAAGATGCCCTTAATGCGACTCGTGCAGCCGTTGAAGAAGGGATCGTTGCCGGAGGTGGTACGGCTCTTGTCAATGTCATCTCTGCAGTCGCAGCTCTTGAATTGGAAGGGGATGAAGCGACCGGACGCAATATCGTGCTTCGTGCTTTGGAAGAGCCAGTTCGCCAAATTGCTCACAATGCTGGTTACGAAGGATCTATTGTGATTGATCGCTTGAAAAATGCCGAAGTCGGAACAGGCTTCAATGCTGCAACAGGTGAATGGGTGAATATGATTGATGCAGGAATCATCGACCCTGTTAAAGTCAGTCGTTCAGCCCTTCAAAACGCAGCTTCTGTTGCTAGCCTCATTTTAACAACTGAAGCAGTCGTAGCCAACAAACCAGAACCAGCAGCCCCAGCAGGACCAGGAATGGATCCAGGCATGATGGGTGGGATGATGTAACACACTTAGTCTAATGGGTGCTGAAGCACCTCATTAGGCTACGGCAAGCACTATGGTGCCTTGCCGAAGTGTCTTACTAAGAAAACAAAGAAGGCATTGTCGGCCTTCTTTATTTTCTGTCGTAACCGTTACATGATTGAGGTCTTGCCTCTCATCATTTGACGCCAGCCGCTATTGTGCGGCCTACCTAATCGTCTTACTAGCGTAAAGGGAGTGGAAGATTCTTTCTAATCTTCGCGACCAATCATAGGGTGAGCTGAATGACGCAGTAGCTGATTGTGCTCTCCCTTCGCTTCTTAAGCTCGGAAGAGCTCTAATCAGCCTTGCGGGGGCGAGACAACGAACGAGTTTTTATAAAAACTCATTCTGTCTCGCTCCCTTTTTATCGTGCTTTGGGAATTTCATTTGTTATGGAATAATATTTTTATTTTAAATTTTGTAACAGAAATGATAAATACTAGTTAAAGAGGATTTGTGTAAATACTTGGGAATCAAGCGTTTGTGGTATTTTTGGTGGAGAAGTATTTGCCAACAAATTGCAATACAAATTAACTGATTTTGTAATAATTCTAGTGTATACTATTAAGAGTAGATCACAGGTCTACATTGTTGCAAGGGGAGAACTTCCCACATACATGTCTATTGACAATAAAACTTGATCGTAATATCGCTGTTAGTAAAATGAGAGTTTGAACATAGCATAGATTTTATCGACCTTTTTCATATTAAAAAAATATTTTTCAAATTCCCCTTGCGCAAGCTCTTCCGGATTCCTCCGGGAGAGTTTTTTCTTGTTAAGGAGAAAAAGATAGAATGCCTTTTGAGTCTCCTTTGAAAGAATGGCTCAGCAGCTATTATTTATGGTAAAATAGAACATATTCGTCGAGGGGAAGGAGTGAAGACTTTGTTGAAGATTTTTGTGTTAGAAGATGAGTGGATCCAGCAATCACGAATCGAATCGGTCTTGCAGGAACTGATTGCTCATAAATCCTTGCAATGCAAAGCGCCAGAAGTGTTTGGGAAATCAAGCCAGTTGTTAGATGCTATCACAGAGAGAGGCGCTCACCACCTATTCTTCTTAGATATCGAGATTAAAGGTGAGGAGAAAAAGGGTCTAGAGATCGCAAAAGAGATTCGCAAGAAAGACCCCCATGCGACCATTGTCTTTGTCACCACTCACTCTGAATTCATGCCCATTACCTTTCAGTACAAAGTAGCCGCTTTGGATTTTATCGATAAAACGCTGGGTGAGGAAGAGTTCAGAGAGAGAATCAGCTCAGCCATCGATTATACCTTGGAGCAAGCTGGGACCACGATTGCGCAAGATGCTTTTACATTTGAGAGTGCGATGGCGCGTGTACAAGTTCCCTTTAATAAGATTTTGTATGTTGAAACGTCCCCAACTATTCACAAGGTCATTTTACATACCCAGGATGAGCGCTTGGAATTTTACGCTAGTATTGCCGATATCGAAAAAGCAGATCCTCGCTTGTATCGGTGCCACCGCTCCTTTGTGGTGAATCCACAAAATATTACGAAGATTGATAAAGAAGACAAGAAAGCTTTTTTTGAAAATGGGGACAATTGCTTGATCTCACGGACCAAGTATAGAGGCTTACTGGAAGCTTTGAAAAAATAGAAGGGAGAAAGAATTGCTGTTAGATATTCTAATGTCTTACCTAAAGTTCTTCGTCAGCATGCTGATCTATCGTCATATCAGTAGACAAGAGTTCACCTTGCGCTGGCTCTTTTTGTGCCCCTTATTCTTTGCAATTATCTTTACCCTTGTGCCACCGGTAGGCTTTTTTGGCTATTTCTTAGTATTTATTGCCTATAGTTTCTATCGAAATCGTAACATACGACACCTTTTGAATATTTTTTATGGGCTCTACCCAGTTGTCATGGAGAGTCTCATTGGGCGCCTCCTAGCCTTTTATGTCTTTCCGATGCTCGGGATTGTACTTGTTCATGAGGCATCTGTCAGCTGGTATGATGCTCTACTTGAATTGTTGGTCTTTCCTGTTTATATAGGAATCACTAAATTGTTAAAACTAGATTTTACAGATTTAAAAGTAGGGTTTCAACGGCAGTATTTTAATCGTTTCTTACTCCCAATGAATCTTTCCATGTTTGTGTATTTGCTCAGTGTTGTAGGTCTGGTGGTTTTTGAGGATATTATTCCGCATGCAGATGCTTTGCGGAAACAGTTAAATAGTATTTATTTGATTTTGTTTTTTGTGATGCTCTTGTATTTCAATGCAGTGTCCAAAGAACGATTGAAACAAGAGATTCTAGAGCAAAAAGATAGGCAACTGCAGGAGTTAGCCACCTATAGCCAACACGTCGAAATGCTCTACGGGGAGATTCGTGCCTTTCGTCATGATTACCTGAATATTTTAACCAGTCTCAAATTAAGTATTGAGCATGAAGATCTCAACGCGATCAGGGAAGTCTATGAGAATGTTCTTCAAGAGAGTGGCCAGCAATTTTACGATAGCAAGTTTGATATTGCTAAACTCAGTCACATTGAAAATCCAGCTGTAAAAAGTGTTCTGTCCGCAAAATTATTGGAGGCTCAAAACAAAGGGATTGGGATCTCTGTCGAGATCGATGAACCAGTTCGTGATTTATTCATCGAGGTTTTAGATTTCATCACCTTCTTATCCATCCTTTGTGACAATGCTATTGAAGCGAGTCTCGAATCAGAGGACCCCCAGCTGACCCTTGCCATGCTTCAGGAGACCAACTCCCTCATCTTAATAGTTGAAAATAGTACAAAAGCTGAAAAAATAGAGTTAGCGAGAATTTTTGAAAAAGACTACTCGAGTAAAGGAGAGGGCCGCGGTCTTGGCTTGTACAAGATCCAACAATTACTGGAAAAGTATCCCAAAACGACAGTGTCTACCAAGAGTTCAAACTACCGATTTACTCAGAGCCTGACCTTTTGGAAGGAATAATGGAAGAGAGAGTGGGACAGAAATCGGTAATTCGTTAGAATTCGATTTCGTCGTCCCACCTCCGCACAGTTGAGCAGGGCTGTAAAAGCTGATGAAATCAGCGTAGTAGAGCCCACTCAACCACTGCGTCTTGCTCGACAATCAAAAATAATTGAGAGGCTAGGACTTTTGTCCCAGCCTCTTTTTTGACCATTCACGACGATTTTCTGACCGATTCTGACAGAGAGCTACAAAGACTGTCCCTTTGAAGTATACTGTATACAAGATCAATAAGAAAAGAGGGATCGTATGTTTCAGGTAGCATCTATTACAAAATCATTTAAGGAGAAAGCTGTATTAAAGGGAGTGTCTTTTTCGATAGAAGAAGGAGACAAAATTGCCTTGCTGGGAAATAATGGGGCAGGTAAAAGCACCCTGTTCAATATTATCGCTGGACAGCTCCAGGCCGATTCGGGGACGATAAAGACTTCGCTTGATTTTCAAAGAGAAATTGGGATGATGCCTCAGGGGGATTTGCTCATCGAGGATCTAACCGTTGCTGAATTCGTCGAATTAAAAAGCCGGATGAATCAGCTGAAGCAGGCTGATATCAATGGACTCTTAGAAATGGTCGAATTGAGAGAATCAAGAGAGCAGATGGTGGGAAGTCTTTCCGGTGGTCAAAAGAGACGCTTGTCCTTGTTGTTAACTATTTTGAATCATCCAAAGTTGATTTTTTTAGATGAGCCGACGACTGGGATGGACTTGGAAGCAGTGGATAATTTTTGGAAATTGCTGGAGCAGCAAGAGTTTACATCTGTTGTGGTGACCCATGATTTTAACCAAATCGATGCCTTTTTTACAAAAGTCCTGATTTTAAAAGAGGGTCGAATTGCTGCCGCAAAAGCTGTTGAGGACATTCACCAGGCTGGTCAAACCATTGAGCAGTATTTCCGGGAAGAGATGAATAAAGGAGGGGAACAAGCATGAAAAAGATTCAATTAAAACAAGTTTTACGAAATAAGCGCTTTGTATTATTCACCATTATTTTACCCATAGGCTGGTATATCTTCTTTTATCAGCTTCAAAAAGGAGTTTCGCCAAGTATTTTATTAGGCATTGCCGTCTTTATCGGCGTCATTGGCAATAGCCTTGCAACCTTTAGTAAGCGAATCGCCTCAGATATCGGGTTTTATTCTTTTGAATCCCACTTTACAAGCTATAGTGTCAAGAACTATTTATGGGATCAATCGATCGTACAACTGATTTTGAACAGCTTGATCTTTTTAGCAGTACTAGTAGTTGCTGTTCTAGGTTTTCACTTTCCAGTGACGACTAGCCTGTTGGTGCAATTTTTCCTCTTATCCTTGATGGGGATCTACTTTAGTGTGATTGGCTTTGTACTTGGGGTCAGGGTAGATGCCAAGACGATTGATACTATAGGCTTTCCTGTTATTATTTTGGCCGCTATGACCATTATTCCCTTTGATACGCTTGGCGCAAGTGGAGGATTTATGGACTTGGTTGGCAAGCTACAACGGGCTTTCCCAGGCTATTATTATACAAAGCTGATCCAAGATTTGACTGAGAAACAAACGATCGATGTCTCTCAATTGGCGCTCTTTGTTGCCGTATTTGGATTGAATTTGCTATTTTTCTATCTGCTCGTACCCAAAGGAAAAATGGGGAAATAGGAGCAGTTAAATAAGAAAATGAGTAGGAGTTACCCCTACTCATTTTCTTATTATAAATCCATGATTTCTTTTTTCTTTTGGTCAAATTCATCCTGAGATAGAATGCCTGCATCTAAAAGTGATTTTAACTTTGTCAGCATTTCTATTTGTTCGTCAAAAGTCATCGTCGGCTTGCTTGCTCTATCATCTAATTGTTGAGCCATATTCATTCCAAAGATCATTCCAGGGCCATCTCCGAGACCATGCTGTTCAATTCCCGAAGCGATCTTTTGTTGGGCTGCAATATTAGATGATTTCTGTGATACATCATCATATGCTTTTAAGTTCATCTTATTGGATGAGAATTGTTTTACTAACTCCTTAGATTCAGGTGAGAATTCGATATTTGCAATAGCTACTTTTATAATTTCAAAACCAAAACGTTCTTTCCAAGTTCCAGCATATTGATTATCACAAGCTACTTGGTTTGCTAGAACTGTTGCTTGTGATGGTAATTGTGAAATTCGGTAAGTAGTAGATAGAGAATTTAGAGCTACAATAAAAGATTGTAAAAATTCAGTTACAATTTGGGACCTCGCTTGCAGGCTATCAAACGTATAATAACTAACATTTGCAGGAAGAAAGTTGCGGACAAATCGTTCTGCATCTGTAATTTGAATAGAGAATGTACCAAATGCTCGCACTTCTAAGTCAGCTCCATAAAACAAATCGTTATACATAACGGGTCCGCGGGTTCCGAATTTAATATCCCGGATCTCTCGTAAATTTACAAAAGAAATCTGTTTTTGTTGATCACTCTGGCCACCAAAACCAACACGGTTTACTACATTATCGAAAAGTGATTTTTTTATTCCGTCACCATTAAAGATACTATTTTCTCCATTTTGGTATTCGTATCCACCTGGTTTAGTAATGATTTCCTCGATTCCAGATTGGCTAAAGATAAAAGCGGCTGTATTCTCTGGGACAAAAATTTTAGAACCATTGGAGATAACGCCTACAGATCCCTTATTATTAACCCCTCTACCGTTGTTGTTTTCCTGAAGAATACCAGGGCTTACTGCTGTATGTTCGTCAAAAGCTTGAACTGTAATGATTTCTTTCCACTGATCAGCAAATGTACCACCAATTGAATCTGTTACTGCTTTAATAAATCCCATTTGTTACTCTCCTATAGATTTTGTTCCATATCGCAATATGAGCATCTTACTGTTTGTTTAGCTAATCCTGACAAAGGAGCTCCGCAAAAAGTACACTTTGTGGTGATTCTTTCAGGCTCTTTCTCTTTAATTCCTAATCCTGTTTTAAAGACGTTAAAAGTATCTTTTAGAGTTTCAGCTAAAACATCTACTCCAAACAGGCTACTATCTCCTAACTTATCAAAATTACTTGTATCTCCTGTTACAAGCTTAATTAAATTGGAAGCCCATTTGTCGGTATCTTTAGCGTTATCGAACCCAAAAACGACTTGGCCTCCATTGTAGTATATTTCTAAGCGTTTTGATCCATTTACTTTACAGACCGAAACCTGTGGTTTTCCCTCGAACAATTTGATTTGATTAATAGGAATCAATTGTTGACTTTTCTTTCCTCCAAAGATTCCTTTTTTAATATGGACTAAATTTAGATTTGTCAAAATCAATTCGTCTGTTAAAGTGGTTGAGTTCCCAAAACAAACGTGGTCGCTGTGCATTATCATAAATTCATGAGGTAATAGTTGATAATCCATTTTTTTCTCCCCTATAGAGCAAATTTGTTTTAAATGAATGTTCATAAAAAACCGACCCCAGGGACCGGTTTTCCTTGGAAATTAGAAGATTCTCTTGCTTAGCTAGCTGCTAATTGATCAACCAACTCTTTGAGAGAGTCTCTGTATTCTTTAAGAAATTGGACAATATGCTCTTTTCCTTGAATTGGAGAGTTCTTTAATGCACCATATTGTTTTTTCTGATCTTCCATTGATTGAGTTAAAGATTTTTTCTGTTCTTCAAAAGAAGCATCATCGCCTAGGCCTTTTTCCTTATACACAGCTTCACATTGATCAAAATAATCTTGTATAATCTTTTCATACATTATCAAGTAATCCTCATAGGTTTTGATGGATTCGATTGTTTGATCAGATGTATCCTGAGGGTCAAATTTGTCAACACCCAATTTTTCTTTTGCTTTATCTATGATCCCTTTCTTTTCGGAAGTGCTAGAAGTAGCTTCTGTTTTATCTTCTTTTGATGACGAGTGTAGTTTTGAAATAGAGCTACAAGCCATTAAAGTTGAGATAGTTAATAGTGAAATTCCCAAACCTAAAACTTTACCTGTTTTTTTCATAAAAAAACTCCTTTTTCATTTATATGGTTATTATATCATATTACACACCGGGAAGAAAACCCTTTCACTAGAAAAAGATGAATTCATTTTTTACGTTTAATAAGATCGGTTGAACAAGGTAAAAGTTTTTTGATTTGATAGCTACAATCAAGTTAGTCGAATATTTGTAAATGATATTCGTTCGTCAAGTACTTGGATAGGTTTTGCCAATCTTCTTCCTTAAATTTACAAAAATTGACGAAGAGTTTTACGGTATGGTGCTCTGTGTCAATGATCGTATTAGATTTTGAGAGATTTTCTAGTGCAGTATTTTCCCTCAGCTGAAATTCGATAAAATAACTCTTACTATTTTGGTGATCGGGGTCACTAACATCGACCTCTTTATAAGCTGCACTTACCAAATCTTCCTTGGGGATAAAGATATCTTTTGTCAGAATCACTCCCTGATAAGCATGGATCCCATCAGAAGTCAGCTCAAAGGCGATCTGACGACTGGTCAGTCTTTTGATACCAGCAATGGTTGCATAGATCGCAATTAGAAATAAAAGGATCTGAATGAGGGTGACGAAACTGACTTTGGGAATCCCCTCAAAACCTAGGAACGATAAAAAAGCTAAGTGGATAAAGAGCGCACAGGCAAAAGCCAAAAAGCCATATCCGACATATTTTGAATAATAGATTTTCATTTTTGACTCCTTACATTTAAAATGCTACGAAAACTTGGAATTTCAAGTACCCTTATCATAGCGGATTCGGTGAAGAGCTGTCAAATGTTTGGTAGGGTTCAAAGGTGGTTTTTTTATTTTAAATGGAGTAACAATGGTGCAGGATGATTTAACTTCGTACGCTACATTATAGTATCTAAAAAAGTGAGCTAAATACTCTTGAGACAAACAAAAAAGCCTTGTAAATCAAGGCTTTTTCCTGTTGATTTAGATGCCCCCTACATGGATTTGTAAGAACTTTTCATATTGAAAATAAACAAAAATGTTGAAATATAGCTGATTTTAGGGAAATACTTTTAGGTATTTTCAATGTCAGGATTTAAAAATGGGGCAAAAGCGGGGCAAAAACGAATGACTCGTATTTTGTTTGAAAACCTATAATACCTAATGATTATGCTATTCTAGATATATAGTTTTGTTATAAATAAATGTCAGTGCGAGATCAAATTGGAGAATAAAATGGAAAAACAAATTTCTACGTAGAATGGAATGCGAAAAAGTGATAATTAAAGAGACGAAAAAGCTGAGAATATGAT